>Ga0302280_1002938_pt1 | contig 12652 bp, 12 predicted proteins | sample III_Fen_E1_1_FD_198771 | JGI IMG/M metagenome (GOLD analysis project Ga0302280, IMG submission 198771) | Peat permafrost microbial communities from Stordalen Mire near Abisko, Sweden - III_Fen_E1_1 | ecosystem: Environmental > Terrestrial > Soil > Wetlands > Permafrost | place: Sweden: Abisko...
TGGAAAAACGACGACTTCCACCGTGATTGCGGAAATTATTAAAAAGACTGGTCGAAAAGTTGCCTTATGTGGGAATATTGGTTCACCTTTTTCAAAGCATGTGCTGGATTTGAATGCAACGGATATTGTGGTGTTAGAAATAAGTTCGTTTCAGTTAGAGAGTACGATTCATTTCAAACCACATGTGGCGGTATGGACAAATTTTAGTCAGAATCATTTGGACCGACATAAAGATTTGGAAGAATATTTTCAAGCTAAGTGTAAGATTTTTGTTAATCAGGATGCGAAGGATTTTGCAGTATTGAATTTTTTAGATGCGGAGCATCAGAAATTAGCAAAGCATTTAAAAGCTAAGGTGTTGTTCTTTAATGACGCGGCAGGGAAGGTGGATAATCCTAATTATCTGGCGGCAATGCAGACGGCGCGGGCTTTGGGGATTGGTATTGATGTTTGTTTGAAGGTTTTTGAAGAATTTAAAGGGGTTGAGCATCGCTTGGAATTTGTGCGGGATATTGGCGGTGTGGTTTTTATTAACGATTCTAAATCAACAACCGTTGAAGCAGGTAGATGGGCGTTGGAACGTGCGGCAAAACCTGTGATCATGATTTGTGGGGGTTCAGACAAGAAATTGGATTATCACCCTTTAAAATCATTGGTGGCTCAAAAAGTTAAACATATGATCGCCATAGGTGAGATTCGTGATTTAATAAAATCGACCTTTGCGGATGTTGTGACAGTGGATACGGTTAATTCGTTTGAAGAGGCTATAAAGACAGCGCGTCATATTGCCAAACCTGGTGAACATGTATTGCTTTCACCAATGACAGCAAGCTTTGATATGTTTGATGATTATGAACATCGTGGACGAGTTTTTAAAGAAATTGTACAGGGGTTAAAATAATATGCGCCAGGAACGTGTTAATTTGACGATGACAGTGTTGACCTTGATCTGTGTGGGCATTGTGATGATTTACTCTGCCAGTTGTGTCAATGCGCTTCAAACTTACGGGGATAGTTTATATTACCTCAAACGGCATGTTTTATTTTTAACCTTAGGTTTGCTTGCTTCTTATTTTATTCTTAAGATGGATTATCGTCAGATTCAGCCGCATGCCCAAGCGTTAGTCGCCATTTGTGCGGTATTGTTGCTCCTTGTCTTGATTCCCCATATTGGTTCTGAAAGCTATGGCGCTCGCCGGTGGTTTAAGTTGGGCGTTTTTCACTTTCAACCATCAGAGTTGGCTAAATTGGCCATGATTATCTACACGGCAGATTTTCTAGATCGAAAACAACAGGTGATTAAGAGTTTTCGCTACGGGTTTTTACCGCCATTAATCGTGATGGGTGTTTTATGCGCCTTTACTGTCAAACAACCAGATTTGGGAACAACTGTTGAAATTGCTGTCGTCACCATGACGATGTTATTCCTAGGCGGCGCAAGGCTTTGGCATTTGGGTCTAATTTTTTGTTCGGCAGTTCCTTTGGTGGTTTATTTAATCGTCAAAGAACCTTATCGCATGGCCCGTATTATTGCCTTCCTTGATCCTTGGCAAGACAGTCAAGGTATTGGTTTTCAGCTAACTCAATCTCAAATTGCTTTAGGTTCTGGAGGGATTTTTGGGGTTGGGCTGGGGCATAGTCAGGCTAAACTTTTTTATCTGCCAGCGGCGCATACTGATTTTATCCTTTCGATCATCGGTGAGGAATTAGGTTTAGTGGGAACGCTAAGCATCATATTACTCTTTAGTCTATTCATTTGGCAAGGCACACGGATTATTCGTCAAACAAATAATACATTTGGATACTTTTTAGGGATGGGCATAGTCATGATGCTAGGACTGCAAGCTGTAGTCAATGTAGGGGTTAGTATTGGCGCTTTTCCAACTAAGGGGTTACCGCTGCCTTTTATTAGTTATGGCGGCAGTGCATTAGTTTTTCATTTAATAGCGATTGCACTTTTATTAAATATCGCTAAAACTCAGGAATACTGATGAAAATTTTAATCGCGACTGGTGGAACTGGCGGGCATATTTTTCCAGCCATTGAAACAGCCAAAGCTTTAAATGTCAGAGGGCATCAGGTTAGTTTTGCTGGTGTCTTGGCTGGTGCGGAAGAAAAAATAAAGGCATTAGATTTTCCTGTCTATTCTCTATCTGCCAAAGGCCTTAATGACCGTTCATTCTTGGGATGGTTTAATTTTATCAATATCATGACCCAGGCAATATTTCGTTCTTTTAGGGTTGTTCAAAAATGCGCCCCTGATAAAATTATTGGTTTTGGAGGTTACGGAGCTTTTCCAGTGGTGATGGCAGGAGTTTTGATGGGAAGGCCGGTGTTAATTCATGAGCAGAACGTACTTCCAGGAAAAGCCAATACCTTGCTTTCAAAAATTGTCAAAAAAGTAGCTATCAGTTTTGAAGGAAGTCGTAAATTTTTGGATCCCACCAAGGTGGTTTGGACAGGATGTCCGTGCAATTACAGGGATATACCTTCGAGATCTGCAGGTATTCAGGCTTTTGGCTTGGACAAAAATAAAAAAACAATTGTCCTTTTAGGGGGATCGCAAGGAAGTCAGAAGCTTAATGAAATATTCTTTGAGTTGATGCAGGATTTATCTCTTCTTAATTTTCAAGCGATTCATATGACTGGAAAGAAAGATTTTCAAACCTATGATGCACGGTATAAAAAAGAAGGTTTGCCAGTCAAGGCTTATGCGTTTATCGATCATATTGCAGAAGCGTATGCGGCCGCTGATTTAATAATTGCCCGTGCCGGCGCTGCCACAGTCAGCGAATTAGGTTTGCTGGGGCTTGCCGCAGTTTTGGTTCCGTATCCCTTTGCGGGTAATCATCAAAAATATAATGCAGATGTTTTAGGTGGCAGTGGTGCCGCAGTTATCATCGAACAAAAATATTTAACTAAGACAACTTTAAAAGAAGCTGTGACCCGTATGTTGTATTCTAATTTCTCAAGAGAAGATATTTTAAAGAAAACAGAAGGATTGTTTCAACGGGATGCAGCACTACAGTTAGCCTTAGTGACGGAGGGATTGTAAAAATCGTGACAGGCACGAATTTTTATTGTTTTTTTCTTTATAAAAAAATCGTGCCTGTCACGATTTTTATGACGTTATTCTTAATAATTGGAAACTGTCAGCTATTATTGGCTGATGATGTGCAGGCGGGGTGGCAGCAGTTAAAGGGTCAGGATTTTATTATCTATTATCGTTCAGATGTCCCGGATGATTTTGTTCAGACGACGATGGATACCGCGGAAGATGAATTAAAGAGGGTAGCTGATAATTTAGGGATCACCAATAATCAAGAGTGGGATTACGAGAAAAAGATCAAGATTTATATTTATAGCGACAAGGAAGATTTTGTTAAAAATGGCGGACAAGCCATTTGGGCTCATGGGGTGGCATTTGCCAAAGCCCGAACAATCAAGCTATTTCCCGATGCGTATGGATTCTTTGATAATCTCTTGCCGCATGAATTAGGGCATATTGTTTTTCGTGATGATATTGGATTGACACCGGAAGTGCCCAAATGGTTTGAAGAGGGCGTTGCCATTTATCAGGAGAAAGCCAAACGTTTTGGTTCTAATAAGATCGTCAAAGAGGTCATTGAAAAAGGTCAATTTATTTCTTTATCACAACTCACAGGTGTGCGATTATATAAAGACTCCAGTGATCAGGTTGTTGATCTCTTTTATACAGAATCCGCCAGTGTTGTGTATTTTATGATTACCGAATTAGGTGATCGTGAATTTGATTTACTATTAGATGAATTGAGAAGCGGAACTCCTTTTGAAGAGGCCATTCATAAAGTTTATTTAAGATATAAAGATATTAATGAATTAAATCAAGCGTGGGTAGATTATTTACAAGGATAGGAATCATGAGTAAACATTATCATTTGATCGGCATTGGCGGAATAGGCATGGGGACCTTGGCATCGTTGCTTTTAGATCAGGGCCATGCGGTTAGCGGTTCGGATCTTAAAGACAATGAACTGACCCTCAGTCTCCGCAAAAAAGGTGCTTGTATCAATATTGGTCACCATGTGGGGAATATTAAAAGTCCTGATTTTGTAGTTTATTCTTCTGCTGTTCGTGTGAATAATCCTGAACTGATTGAATCTGAAAGCCGCAATATTCCTGTCTTACGCCGTGCAGAAGTGTTGGCCCAATTGGTGAATAGTCAAGTGGGCATCACTATTGCGGGGGCCCATGGGAAAACGACGACAACGTCCATGGTCTCTAGTTTATTGATCAACGCAGACCTTAGGCCTACGACGGCTATCGGTGGCATTATCAATGGTCAGACAGCCTATAATGCTAATTTGGGAGAAGGAAAATATTTTGTCGCCGAAGTTGATGAAAGTGATGGCACCTTTCTTTATTTTAACCCTCATTATTCGATCATTACGAATATGGATTTTGAGCATGTGGATTTTTATAAAAATTGGGATGGGATATCCAAGGCGTATGCCAAATTTATTAATTGCACTCAACGCGCGGGAAAAGTAATTATTTGCGGTGAAGATAAGAAGTTGTTGGCATTAGTGCGACAGCAAAAGGTCAGTGCCGTTACCTATGGTCTCAGTGATGACAATGATGTGTATGCTAAAGAGCTTAAGTCTGATGGGTTTCATTCATCATTTACGTGTTATACCCCCCAAGGTAAATTGGGCAATTTCGAATTAAATGTTCCTGGCGGGCATAATATTTTAAATGCCTTGGCTTGTATTAGCTTAGGGGTGCAGTTGGGGATTTCTTATGAGGTGATGTTTAATACACTTAAAAATTTTACAGGGGTTAAACGCCGGTTTCAGTTAAAAGGCAAGGTTGATGAAGTGACCGTGATTGATGATTATGGCCATCATCCCACAGAGATTCAGGCAACTCTTCATGCGGCGCGATTGTTTCAACCCAAACGTTTAATTACTGTATTTCAACCTCATCGATATTCCCGAACAAAATTCTTATTAGATGAATTTGTGACATCGTTAAGTCTGAGTGATGAATTGATATTGACGGATATTTATGCGGCAAGTGAGAAGGTTACCGAAGGGGTAGGGATTGAAACGCTGCTTGGTAAATTGCAGAATAATCTAGGGGCTAAGGTTACTTTTTTAAAAAAAGAAGAAATATTAAAGCATGTGCAAGAATTTGTCCAACCAGGCGATATGGTGATTTTTTTAGGAGCAGGGGATATTTATCACTTGTCAGATGAGCTGGTCAAGGTATTAAATTCGGAACGGGTATCATGAGCGAAAGCAATTTTGGAACTATTGGTGTATTGATGGGAGGGTATTCTTCGGAAAGAGAAATTTCCCTACGCTCTGGGCAGGCGGTGACAGAGGCTTTGTCTGTAGAAGGTTATCGTGTGGTGGCAATTGATATTACCACGGAGGATACGGATAAAATAATTAAACAAATTCAAACATTGCCATTGGATGTTGCTTTTATTGCCTTACATGGACGATTGGGTGAGGATGGGCATATTCAGGGCATTTTAGAAAAATTAGGTATTCCGTATACGGGGTCTAGGGTACAGGCCAGTCAAATGGCCTTTAACAAAATCCTGACACAAAGGGCCCTTAAAGCTGCAGGATTACCGGTGCCAGCGCATTTCTGTATTACTGACGGCAAGACCGTAGATTTTAAAACAGCCTGGAGCTATATCAAGTCAACCCCTTTGGTTGTTAAAGCGGCGTGTGAAGGTTCTAGTATTGGCGTGCATATTGTTCGTCACCCGTCAGAATGGGAGCCAGCTTTTAAAAACGCGTTAAGTTATGGCCCGCAAATAATTATTGAGCAATTTATCAGGGGACGGGAATTTACAGCAGGAATTTTTGACCGTACAGCTTTGCCTATAGTTGAGATTTGTCCCAAATCTAATTTTTTTAGTTTTAATGCCAAGTATCAAAAAGGGGCAACTCAATACATTTGTCCAGCGGATATTCCTGAGAATTTATCCAAAAAAATTAAGGATATTTCTTTAAGCGCTTATGACGTGTTGGGCTGTGAAGGATTTGCCAGGGTAGATATCAGGATTGACTATGCAGGGCAGCCGTTCATTTTAGAAATTAATACCATTCCAGGATTTACCGGGACAAGTCTTTTTCCCAAAGCAGCCAAAGAGGCAGGATATAGTTTTGTACAAGTTTGTGAAAAATTATTGAATTTAGCGTTGAAAGGCAGTCTTGACAAAAAAGTCCAGCGTTAATATATCCAAGATCGCTGTTATTCGGGTGATCGTATTCTTATTCATTGGTTTAGTCCTCTTTACAGGATACGTCAATGCTGTAGAATTCTTAACAAGTTCACCCTTGTTTGAAGTTAAAGATGTGATGATCGATCGATCGTTGGGATTTATTGACTTGCGCAATTTAAAAGATCTTAATGGGAACAATATTTTTAAGACGGATATTAATAAGGTTGAGCGACAGATCGCCCAGCGTTATCCGTATATATCTCAATTAAGGGTAGTACGGCAATTACCAGACCGCATTTTGATTTTAGCCCAAAAACGTGAACCATTGCTGCAGATTTATTATAAGAAAAAATATTTACTCTTGGATACAGAAGGGGTGGCCCTGTACTTTACCCTGCAACCGGCACTATTACCCCAAGTTTACGGCATCCCTCTTAACCATGACGGTTTATTGCTAGGCGGGCAAATCCAAGGCGCAGAATTGAGTAAGGTCGTTGAGATCCTTAATGGTTTTAAAAATTCTCAATATTTAAGGCATTGGCGGATACATGCCATTCAAGCGGGTAATCTTTCCAAGATCGATCTATTAGTCGGAGAGAATATGCATGTCATCCTTGACCAAGATGATACGCAGGATAAGATAGAGTTGTTGCAAATGTTGATTTCTGCGAATAAAATTGATTTGAATAAAGTAAAGTATATTGATTTGAGATTTAAGGAACCTGTGATCGCTAATAATATTGATGATGATAAACAATAAACAAAAGCGGATGACAGCTTTTGTAACGAAAGGAAAAGGAAATATTGTTTAAGAAAATGGCACAGCTACAGTATTTCTGTGGACTTGATTTAGGGACGCATACCATGAAGGCCAGCATTGTCCGAGCAAAGGATGAGGAAAATCTGGATTTGATAGGTATCTATGAAACCAAGGCAACTGGTTTTAAGGAAGCTTCCATCAGTGACATTGCAGAACTTGCTGATTGTATTCAACGTACAGTTCAGGGAGTGATGCAAAAGACGGGTATCAAGGTCCATGCTGTGCAAGTGGGTTTGAGTGGAAGTTTTCTTGCCACGCACCGATCATCAGCGATTATCCCTTTGATTGACAGCGGCACCAAGGTGATTTCAAAATTTGATCTGCGCAAGGTCGATGCTCAGGCTAAACTTCTGGGGGTCAATTTAGAAGAAGAGATTATTCATGATTTTCCGCAATGGTATAAGATTGATGATATTAATACGTCGATCAATCCCGCAGGACTGATAGGCCGCAAAATTGAATCTAATTTATTATTGTTAACTGCCAATAGCCTGCGCGTGCGTAATTTGACCAAGGCTGTTCATCAAGCAGGATTTGAAGTCAATAGTGTGGCCTTTGGCGGTTATGCCGCCAGTGATGTGGCCATTGATCGTGCAGATAAAGAACAAGGGTGTGCGTTGGTTGATATAGGTGCCAATATTACATCGGTCATTTTTTTCAAAAATGGCATTGTCGGAGATATTCAGTTTATTCCCTGGGGCGGTAATTATGTCACTCAAAGCATTGCTGAACGTTTAAGTTTGACCGTTGATTTGGCGGAAGAGATCAAAAAAACGCATGCCGTTGCCAGTCAAACTAACCCTAAGGAAGTTACCGGTGAAATTTTAGTCAAGCGGGAGAAGGGTTTTCTTCCTATCCGTCGGGAATCGGTGTGTGAGGCAGTTAATTGGGAAATCGAGAATTTCTTAACACATTTAGAAACAGTGATCAAAGGTTCCTATTTGTATCATCAGTTAAATAAAGGGATTGTGATGGTAGGCGGTGGTGCTTTATTGCCTGGGGCTATTGAACGCATTGAAGAGCGGATTAATACGCCAGTGCGCATGGGGGCTGCCACACCGGGTCTTAATAATTCAGCAGTGTATGCGGCTAGCATTGGATTGGCAAGGATGCATTATTTGAAAAAGAAAGAAGAAGCCATCGGCATCAAGACGCCATTGAATTTTAAAGATAAAATCGTTAACAGCGTTAGGGAATTGTGTCAGGAATATTTTTAATCGTCGCCTGGTTTGTGGTCTGAGCGGCGTTTGCTCACATTAAATTCAATGTTTTTAAGGATATTGCGAAGGCGTGAGTTGCCATTGATGATATTGAGCACGCCTAAAGAAATTAATATTAAAAGCATGATGATTAAGGTTGTATTTAAGGATTCAGATAGTAATAATTGATTGGTGACGTTATCTTTGTGGACATCGAAACTGGTATTTAAGATTTTTAAGGCATTTAAAAATGCCAGGACGAAAATAATAACCAAGATAGCTTCGAATAAGATAATATAAAAATGGCGTCCCATCCATTGAGAAGCGCGATTATCCCATTGCCTAATTTTATTCATGAATTCATTATTACCCATAAAATCTCCTTTGTATTTATTCTACAAGTTTAGGTGAGTATGAACATAAGAATTTTATATATTTTAATCCTTAGCCCGATTTTAATAACTGGTTGTATAACGCCACCTGGTGTCAGGGGAGATTTAGGCTATAGCCAGGACCGCCGTGTGGTCATTGTTGGTGAAAAGGTATCTCAAGATATAGCTGTTTATTATCAGCGCCGTTATGATGCGATGGTTTGGTTCACGCCAACTCAAGGGATCGTAAAGGACTCTGCACAGGTCATTTTAAAAGGTTTTGGCCCATCGGTTGCGATGAGATCATTGATCAATGAGCTTAAAAGTATCAATTATAGCGTTGGTCGATGGGAGATCATTGTTCCAAAGATAGGTGAAGGTTATTTCCTGGCGACATTAAAGGATATGGAAACAGGGTCTTTGGCCCAGGCTCGCGGGAATATTGTGTTAATAGATTCTAAGGGTAATAAAGAGATGGAAACCCAAGTGGCTCGGGTTACCAATAATAATTTTTTTGTAACGTATGAATTCCAAAAATATTAAGGGGTAGATGCTTTTCTGGGATGAGCGGCTCTCCAGGCGTTCATTCTGGCTTGTGACGATGCTCGCAGTTGATTCACATAAGTTTGGGCATCTGGATTGGCGCTTAAAAAAGCATCGCGATCAGCTTTCAGTTGATTAAAGAAAGCAATTCTTTTAGCGTGTTCTTGTTGTTGGAAAGCAACCCAAGAGGCGGGTGGGGTTGGAATAGTTGTCGAACTGCTTTGGGCAAATGAAATTAAAGGGAAGAGCAGGAGTGACACGATTAAGGCTAAAGATATTTTTTTCATATTTTTTCCTCAAGAATTTATTTTCGATGAACCATAAAGACTACAATGATTAAACCTGTGATGATCCCTAAAATTAATCCCATCCACTTATTAGGTTTCTGAGTCATTGCTTCCCCCTTAAATAAAGTAATATTAAACAATTAGATTATAGCACTAGAAATGGATTTCGATAAATCATCATTTTACAATTTTAATAAAGATGATTAGAATAACACGCTTTGGTTATTTTGTGGAGAATCTGCGCCTGGCTGTTTCTCTAATAAAATATTGAGGAAACGGCACAAAACGGCTTGAATTCTTTCTGAATTTAATTTTGTTGATTTGTGGAAAATTCTGCGCCTGTAGCTCAAATGGATAGAGCACTAGTCTTCGGAACTAGGTGTTGGGGGTTCGAGTCCACCCAGGCGCGTTTAATTTAGTATTCGCCGTACCAAGGAACAGGGAATCTGGCGCGTTTTTTAATTTTTTGTCTTTACTTTAAAATCAGTTTTGGATAATATTCCCTGGTGGCTGATTAGATCGTAATTAAAGGGAAGGTTGAATGGTTAGTTTGTCCGTGGAAAATTCTTTACACCATACTCCGTTAGTTGATGAGCATATTGCGCTCGGTGCCAAAATGGTTGGTTTTGGCGGCTGGAATATGCCTTTGCAATATGAAAGTATCCTTGCCGAATGGGAATACAATCGTAAATCTGTTTCTATTTTTGATTGTTCTCATATGGGAGAATTTATCATAAAGGGTGATGCGCTAGCTTCGGGGCTGGATCGCATCGTTACTCAATCTATCGTTGATATGCCTGTTAATACCTGCCGTTATGGCGCTATGTTGAATAATCAGGGCGGCATTATTGATGATTTGATTGTTTATCGTCGTGGCCATCAAGATTGGATGATTGTTGTCAATGCTTCTAATATAGAGAAGAATGCCAATCACTTTCGTGCTCACTTGACTGATCAGGCAAGTTTTGAAGATGTCTCTTTTAAAACAGCAAAACTAGATTTGCAAGGCCCTTACTCACGTGATGTCTTAAAGGTATTGGTGCCAGGTATTGAAAAATTATCTTATTATACTTTCGAGCAATTTCAAATTTTGGGTATCCCTGTCTTGATTTCACGGACAGGTTATACCGGCGAGCTTGGCTATGAAATTTATTGCCCTTGGGAAAAGTGTAAAGAAATCTGGAAATCGATTTTGAAGAATGCTACAGTAAAACCCACAGGCTTAGGGGTGCGTGATGTCTTAAGGGTTGAGATGTGCTATAGCCTTTATGGTCATGAGCTTGATGAAATGATTTCTCCGCTGGAAGCAGGATTAGAAAAATTTATCGACTTAAAGAAAAGTTTTATGGGGGCAAGTGCTTTACAGCAACAAACTCCTCAGCGTGCCATTGGTTATTTGATCAGCACGTCACGCAAAAGTCCCAGAGCAGGCAATAAGCTCTTTGATGTTTCAGGTAGGGAAATTGGCGTTGTCACCAGCGGTACATTTTCACCTGGTTTAAATGTAGGGATTGGTATTGGATTTATCAATCGTCATAGTGTTGAGACTGGGGCATCACTATTATTTGGGGATGAAAAAAGTAAAGTTGCGGCCACCATTGTCAAAAGGCCTTTTTATAAAAATGGAACTTTAAAAGCCTAGGAGTAAGGTATGGAAATCGAAGAAAATTTTCTTTATACGAAGGAACATGAATGGGTTTCCATTGAGGATAATATTGCCACGATGGGTATTTCGGATTATGCTCAGGAGGCTTTAGGCGATGTGACCTATGTGGAGTTGCCCGAAGAAGAAACAGAAGTTGAGCAATTTGAACAATTTGTTTCTGTTGAATCGGTGAAGGCAGCGAGCGACATATATTCACCCATGGGTGGAAAAGTTATTGAGATCAATCGTAAGTTGGAAGATACTCCAGCATTGATTAATAAAGATTGCTACGGCAAAGGATGGATTGCTAAAATTGAAGTGCGTGATATGGATGAGAGTACCAATCTCATGAGTGCTGAAGAATATAGAAACTATTTAGACTCTTTGCATTGATACAACGTTAATCCCCTCGCACACTGATTAGGATTTTTAATTGAACCCGTATATTACTAACACCCCCGAAGAAGTTGAGCAGATGCTCAAAGCGATCGGCGTCAATACTATTGACGCTCTTTTTGCTGACATCAGCCCTGAGCATCGGCCCAAATCCTTTGATTTGCCCAAAGGCCTTTCAGAGTATGAAGTCGTGCGTCATGTGACTGCCTTGTCCTTAAAGAACAATGTGCATGTAACCCCTTTTATTGGCGGTGGCTATTACGATCATTATATCCCGACGGCAGTTTCAGCGTTGACGTCCCGCGGAGAATTTTATACCGCGTATACGCCCTATCAACCTGAATGTGCCCAAGGAACGTTGCAATCCCTTTTTGAATATCAAAGTTCTATGTGTGCCTTGACAGGCATGGATGTATCCAATGCTTCTTTGTACGACGGGGGCACTGCGCTTTATGAAGCCATGATGATGGCCATCCGCATTACCGGACGTCATAAAGTGATCATGGATGGCGGGGTGAGTCCTATTTACCGCAAGATTTTAAAAACATATACCCATCATTTATCTTATCAATTTGAAGAAACACCTGTTGTCCACGGGCAGAGCAGTCGAGACGAAATTTATCGTTTGTTAGACAAGAATACCGCTGTCGTGATCCTTCAAAATCCTAACTTTTTTGGGGCCATTGATGATTTGACGGATATTGTTGAAAAAGCGCATAGCGTTGGTGCCGTAGTGATTATTAGCGTATATCCCATCTCCTTAGGATTATTAAAAACACCGGCGGACATGGGGGCTGATATTGTCACTGGTGAAGGGCAATCGTTGGGTTTACCGCTTAATTTTGGCGGCCCTTATTTAGGTTTTATCTGTGCGCGTAAGAAATATATCCGTAAAATGCCAGGCCGTATCGTTGGTGAAACGGTTGATTCCAAGGGCAATCGTTGTTTTGTGAATACTTTGCAAGCCCGCGAACAGCATATTCGTCGGGAAAAAGCCACGTCCAATATCTGTACCAATGTCTCTTTATGTGCGCTTCAGGCCGCGATCTTTATGGCGATGATCGGCAAGCATGGCTTAAAAGCAATGGCACAGTTGAATTTAGACAAAGCGGAATATGCGAAGCAAGTTTTATCCAAAATCAAAGGGGTGGAAGTCAAACGCTCGGCCCCG
>Ga0302280_1002939_pt1 | contig 12648 bp, 23 predicted proteins | sample III_Fen_E1_1_FD_198771 | JGI IMG/M metagenome (GOLD analysis project Ga0302280, IMG submission 198771) | Peat permafrost microbial communities from Stordalen Mire near Abisko, Sweden - III_Fen_E1_1 | ecosystem: Environmental > Terrestrial > Soil > Wetlands > Permafrost | place: Sweden: Abisko...
CAATAACCCAAATAGAATCCAGTCTTGTAACTCTCTAACCATTTATCCAATGACTGTCGATCCTTAAAGTACATTGTTTGAGAAATATATTCTGGACCATGATTCTCCATGTTGTCAAAATCAATTCTTTCAAATTTTATCATAAAACTTCCTGTTTAATTATTTGATAATGATCGGCTATATATTCATTGGTAGGCATATCATCATCGCAATTGCTGTCAATCCACATTTCATATTGTTTATGAAACTTTTCTTTTTCTCTAGTAATTTTTTGCAATAATTTTTTTGCTTTTTCTTCATTGTCGTAACATGCAATACAATCATAAGAACCTACATCACAATAAGTTCCAATTACTAGATAAACAAATTTATTTTTATTTAATTCTTTTTCTTTCCATACTAATTTATGAGCACATTCTGTTAATTTTTCGTAATCACTTACTTTTAAAGAAACAAATGGATCTAAGAAATGACTACCAGCAACAAGTTCTTGAACACTATAGTCCTCACTTGCATATGGACTACCATCAAATTCCCTACTAACACCAGGTTTTTTATAGTTTTCGTGTCCTTCTGCTTTAAGTGGAAATTTTTTTAATTCTTTTTCAATCATAAATTATTGTTTCCTTTAAGTATATTCGTTACCCAATCAAATTGACATTCTTGACAATGGTGGTGAATTAATTCTTCTTTTGCAGTATATTCATTTCCCCAACCATTATTTTTGACTCGTACTAATTGTAAATCATAACAAGGTGTTTGATCATATCTGGAAAACATATGGTCCCACTTGGAATCTTTGGGATAATATATTCGGTGAATTCGTTCGCTACCACACTTTGGGCAAGATTGTTGTGAAGGTTTCATATTTTCATTATTAATTATTTTTTGTAATTCTGAAATTTCTTTCATAAGTTCTTTATTATCCTCTATACATTTCTTTGCATAATTATACTCATTCTCATGTAAAGTAACTATCCAATAATGTTTGATATTTTCATCATCGGTTTCATCTGTAATATATTCCCCATTAGGATGTTCCCAAATTTCTGGCCAAATATAATCTTGCGAACAATCATCTTCCGATTCATTCATATTTTCTATCAAAAATATCCCCCAGAAGAATTGCCTCTGAGGGATTGTTAAGTGTTTATATTACTGTTAATGACCAGATGAGCATGTGGGACAAACATCTTTACCACGTACCCGCTTCCATCCATTGCAACCAAAGTCCTTTCTTTGATCTGTTGCATTGACATGGGTCGCCCCACCATCTGTATACATTGAGCCACAAGAATCACATGTTATTGTTACGGTTTTCGTTATCATGACTATAAAATATCAAAATTCTGGTATTCTGTCAAGTATTTATTTTCCCGTTCTAATAAACCTACAAAAATCTAAATTCATACTTTTAAATAATAAATTGTTGACTCTTTGTTATCTTCTTGTTTCTTCGGTATCACTTTTTTCTGAATTGCTCCAGACCAAGAGGCGATGTCTCCACAAGCGTTAATTCCCGTAGAACTTACGGTATTTTGTCTTAAAAATTCTTCTCCACACTTCTTTAAATTTAATGCAGCATTATAATCTCTATCAATCACATTACCACATTTAACACATTCATATGTCCTATCTCTTAAAGTTAGATCATCCTTTTTATTTCCACAACAAGAACATGTTTTACTACTAGGATAAAATGGACTAACTTGAATAATATTCTTGTTATTCCATTTGCTTTTGTAGTTTAATTGACGTTCAAACTCATAATAATTGCTATTCGCTGTGCTCCTAGCAATCTTATAGTTCTTCATCATTCCTTTCGTATTCAACTTCTCTATAACTATATTGTCTTGTAACTTGGTTTTCGTTAAAAACGATGTTGTTTTATGAGTTATATCTTTACGATCACATGCTATCTTATAATGTACATTTTTAATTTCTTTTAATATTTTCTTTCTATTTTTACTTCCTTTCGTTCTTCTACTAAATTTTCTTTGTAATCTTACTAATTTTCTTTGTTTATCCTTAAACTTCTTTGGTGACTTAAATTCTTCATTATCACTTGTGTATGCAAAACTTTTAATTCCTCTATCAATTCCTAAACATTCTTCATTCTGTTTATCTGGATCTTCAATAACCATATCAACTGGCATGTTTAATGAAACAAACCATCTATTTCCCTGTCTAGAAATATTAGCTTTTGTAGCAATTCCGGTAGGAATATAACCATGTTCTTTTAATCTAATTTTACCAATTTTAGGAATTTGAATATGTGTATTTGTAACGATAACAGAACCATCAACTGAAAATTTATTATCATTATCCAATGATTTCTTTTTCTTTTTGGGAGGATGTATAGCTTCTTTTTTAAAGAATCTTTTATAAGCATCTACTAAATTTCTAAGAGCGAATTGTGGGGAGCATTTAGAAACTTCATACATCCAAGGAAACTGTTCTTTTTTTAATTTACATAATTCTTTATGGAGATAAATTGCATTAATTTTATGTAATTTCTTTTCGTTTTTATAATCTTCTTGAAGGAGGTTTAGTGCCCAATTATAAGTGAATCTAGCTGCTCCGCAGTTCTTCCACAATAATGTATTTTGTTTATTATTGGGATGCAGTTCAGTTTTGAATCCTTTGTAAATGGGTTCGATTTTCATTGAATATTCTCCAGTTTTTTACGATTTTGAGAAGAACGTCTTCCATATATTTTAGCGGAGAAACTAGCCATTAAAGATAAAATATCTTCTACCAATTCTTGTTCATATGACTTACCTAAAACCTCATCAGTATATTCAATTCTTACATTATAAGATCCAAAAAATTCTACTAGATAATTATAACAAAATCTAGATAAACGATCTTTATGTTCAATTAAAACTACATTTATTTGTTTTGTTTGTACAAGTTCAAATAATTGTTTTAATTTTTTGCGTTTATCATTCATTCCAGAACCAACTTCATCTAAAACCGTCACAATATTAAGATTTCTTTTTAGTGCTTCTGTGGTCAATCTTCCAATTTGACGTTCAAGATCGCCCTTTGTTTTTTGATCACTAGAACTCACTCTAGCATAAATTGCAACTTTATTTGTTGTTTCAGGAATAATTGGTTCGATATAAGTTCCTGCCAATTTTTCAATATCAATTTTATTATATCTCCTATGACCACCTTCGGTATATATGGGAGTAATTTTACCACCCCTTTCCCATATTCTCAATGTTTCATCAGAAACGCTTAATAATTTAGATGCTTCACCAATAGTTAATTTTCTATTTATCATCTATAAATCCTTTCTGCTGGAACAGACGATACCATTCATCATAAATTTTTTGGAAATCTTCTATTGATGGAACCACATCAAGTTCAAATGGAATATCATGTACTATTCCATCAGAAGTTTCAAATTCAGTTTTTGTAAGTCGAGTAATCATCTTGTGTTTTATATACATATATTATTTAGTATCAAAACTATCATTTTTCTTAAAAAATGTCAAAATATTTTAATTTTCTTTAATTTATTTAGAAAATCGAGTCACTGTTGACAACCCTATCATCCAAAGGCTTTTCTTTATATTCTACAGGATTCCACGTAGCTAATATTTCTTCTTCAATAGTTTTCATAATTTTTTAATTAGTTTTTATTAGTGTTCACTGTTTTGGTCATGTTCACGTGCCGATGAACACCATCATTTCCGTGAACATCACTTTTTGATTTATCTGGTAGTGAAACTAAATCATAAGAATTTTCTTTCTTCTCTAACCAGTAATTAAGATCCTTATCCATATCTTGAACAAAAATTTTATCGTATTTGTGAACAAATGCAATAACTTTTTTCAAAAATTTTGTTATTGACTTTCCCCACAAAATAATCGAATATCATTGGAATTATGGAAATTGCACAACAAGAAATTATTGTGAATAGTCTTGATGATAAGCGGTCCAAACTTATTTCCGAATACTGTTCTATATCTAAACAATTATCCCTATGCGAATTTCCAAAAAATCGACCCAAAGATCTTTTGCAGAAATATACTTCACTCCATTCTCAAATTAAAGAACTTAATATTCAATTGAAAAATGAACGATTTAAATTGCGGCAATTAAGGGGGATTTACCTCACTATTCATGCATTTATTCGTTACTTACAACGAGTGAAAAATATTTTAGAATACCAAGAAAACTTATCTAAACAACAAGAATTACATTTATTTTATCATGTGCAAATTACTATGGGAATTACACGAGAAATGGTGCAAAGTGAAATTCTATTAGAAGATAGAAAAAGAATAATTAATTTTTTTGGGGGCAATATCAAATTCCATATTAATCCAAATTTTAAAGCAGTTATTCAAGAATACCACATCGTTTCTATTGTCCCAGCATGAATCCTCTTATTAAATCCTTGGAATTTGAACAGAATATCATCCTTGATTCGATAGAAAAACTTTATTTACCTAATGGCTTCGATGTCGATCTAACTTATGGTAATGGTTCATTCTATAAAAATCGTAAACAACCTTCTGTAAAACTTGATCTACAGCCTCTTTTTCCTGATGTTATCCAAGCTAATTCTACACAATTACCCCTAAAAGATAATTCATTTAATTCTATAATGTTTGATCCCCCCTTCCTAACTTATGTTAAATCTGCTAGAGAACATACTTCTAAATCTGGTAAAAAATCAATTATGGCATCCAGATTCGGTGGTTATTGGAAATATTCCGAATTGGTAGATCATTACTTCAGAACTATCCAAGAATCTTTCCGAATACTTAAACCTAAAGGTTTTTTAGTAATTAAATGCCAAGATATTATCCATAACCATTCTTTCCATTGTACTCACCAATTGGTTATGAATTATGCTAATCTAATTGGTTTTAATTCCGTCGATCTATTTGTTTTAGGTGCTAAACATAGAATCAATATTAAGAAAACTCAAAAACATTCCAGAATTTTCCATTCCTATTTTCTGGTTTTTCAAAAATAATTCATTTTTTGCTAATGAAGTAAATGCTACCTATCGCACAAAATAATCCAAATGCTGTATTAATAGTGAATTTATTTTCACCAAAAAATATATAAAACACTGCTAAAATAACTATGTACTTCACTTCATACAATGAAGCTACCATTGCACCTTGATTCTTAGTAATAATATACCAAATTGGAATTGTGCACCATGTTAACCAATAGGTTGCTATTGAACCAGGATTGTGTGTAATCGCTGTATGTACTTCTTCCCATGTCACCCACTTCAAAGAAAAATAAATGATTAATAAGGGGACATAAAAAGAAAAGGTTACTAATGCAACTAATCCTAATGAATATTCTTTAACTAATCTCTCGTAAGCTATTGTTCCCATAGCGGTTGTTATAGCTAAAAATAATCCTAATATTTGGGATTTAATTGCTGACATTATTCTTCTTTATCTTTATCGTTATCCTCTGAACGAAAATTTAACCAGTCATCATGCTTCTCAAAATGTAAGTATGTTACCCCTATAAGTCTTATTAAGCAGTTTAATGGCAAATTCAATGCCACACTACCTGCTAACCATATTACTTCCACTTCCGTACTATGCCCAATTACTATAGCTTCTATTAACCAACCGGTTAATACCAATGCCCCCATTAAATGTACCATCCATATAATATGTAAAAATCTTTCTGTGATTAACTGGAACATATAACGCTATTATTTATATGCGTCGTTCACCAACAGGTAATTTCTAATGGTAATTGAATTGCTTCATCCCATTCAGATTTCCATAATTTTTTAGAAATTAAATATGCTTTGGCTTTTTGTAGAGGAGTGAAATGACCATAATCACTTCCATTTTCAGAATTGGATTGTAACTTCCACCAATAATCATCGGTGAAATCTTCATCAAATGTTTCTTCCAATAACCACCAATCATTTAAATTAATTAAATAATTTATATATCCAATTTTCCCATTATTATCAAACCATTCCATATATGTATATTCTTCCCCCATATAATTTCCAAATCTAATCTCGGATTTCCACCCCAAACTAATTAAAAGTGCCTCATTAATTTCTTGATTCAATTTTTCGTTATTTTTCATAATATTCTTTTAATTTATAATCCCAGTCTTCAACATTTCCAGTCTCCCAATCCGTTCTTTCATTCACTGCTTCTAATTCATTAATACACCTCCGCTAAAATTCTCAATTTTACCTCCGCTAAAATTTGCTTAAATGACTCTTCATAAATTCCTTGACAAAATTCTTTCGCAGATTGTAAATCATTAAAATATCCTGTTTTTTGATTGGAAAATGGATTATTTACCTCTCTCATATATGCATGTGCATTATATGAACCAGTTTCTGTGTTTATCGTAAATTCCCAGCCATATAAAGGATCAGATCTAAAACCCTCACTCCATTCATTCCATACTAATGGTTTAATTGTGTATATATTCATTTTAGTAGATCCATGTTCAAGCAGGATTTTATATATTCTGCGTGTTCTTTATTACATTCTTTATGGCGGTGTTTTCCTACGACACAATGTCTTTCTCCTGCGATAGAAAATCCCCCCTGTCCGTGTGCGTAAGAATGCTCAATAGGCTTAATCAACTCCTCAAGACTCACCGCGCGGTAGCCTTTGCCTTCGCAGTTGGGGCAATCTTCTGTATCACCTTCCTTGTAATCAACCCTGTATCCCTGACTCTGGCAATCCTCACAATATATTTTGATTTTCATTTGTTCATCCTTCATTGCGGCTTCTATGGCATCGAGGGGTGTTGGAAACGACTTTGCATCAAATCCACCATATCCACCTTCACCAACATTCAAAATACAGTACCCATCTTCCTGCTCCGTGGTTGCTACGTGTTCTTTGCTTACCCACTCCAAAGCCCTCTTGTATCGTTCGATCTCAATCTCAAGATCCCCTTTGGTTGGTCTGATGCGGCTGGACATCACTTCTTTCTTAAGTTCTTCGATCTCGGCGAGGTGGTCTTCGTAATATACCCAGTCTCCGTCATCATCGATCCTTTTACTCTCTACTTGTAAATCATATCTTTTAATGCTCATAATTTCTCCAATACTTTGATGCGCTCTTGCAGTATCCCGTTTAACAACTCTTTCTCATGAAGCTTGATCTTAATTGAGAGTAGCTCGGATTCGCGTCTTCGATTAGTTCTTCTTTTGTCATTTACACTCCTTTAACAGTTCAATCAGTTTTTCCGCTTGTACGATTATCGCCACCCCCTCCGCCGCATCCGCCGCCTCCGCCCTCGCCCCCGCCGCCGCCGCCTCCGCCTCCGCCTCCTCCGCCGCCTCACTCCATTCATCGGTCGATGGTTTATATCCTTCAATCCAGCGTCCGTAGAGCGATCCAACCGAGTTTATAGCTGCCAGTGAATCTCCCCTCGAGAAGCGGACGACCCCGTGTTTTTCGTCCAATAGGAGCCAGTAAGCAAATTTAGGCCAAACCATAGAAAGATCCGCTCCAACTGGTACGGCATCCTAGAAATTTTCGGGCCACTCCTGACTTTCTTTCAGTGGTAAACCTTCAAAAATCCCATCCTCCAAACGTGCCAGAGTTTCTGGAATGCCCAGCTCTGTTTCATAGGCAACGTGGTTTGAGGAGTGGAGGGTGCAGCCTACCGCACAACCCTTTCCGTTCTCCCAGTATGTACCTTTAATTATCTCATCCTCTAGCCGGTGTTGTCTGACTCGTGATAGGTACTTATGCTTAATTTTTTTGTCGCCATGAAAGGCGAGTAGTTTTTGTGTTTTCATTTTAATTTCTTCGTCGGTGCTCATTTTAGTAAATCGAGGTTCAAGCATGATTGTTTTATGTAGTTTTTGATTGAGTTTTTGCTCACCAATCGAATCGCTCCTAATTCATATTTTTCTTTTAGCATCGTAAAAAATGCGGTTGCTAAATCAGGTACATGCGATTCATCGAAAACTATCAAATCATCCAGACTAACTTCTCGATAGCCTTTGCCATTGCATTTTGGACAATCAGGGCCGGGGCTGCTTAAAACGGGATTAGGGTTTTGCAATATCCCAATCCCGTGACACTCCTCACAGTATATTTTAATTGTCATTCTCCCTCCTCCATCGCGAACTCGATTGCGTCGAGGGGTGTTGAGGCATCAACAAGGTCAGTTATAGCCCAAACAGAATACCCACCACTATTATTTTTGAAAACTCCGTCATCCCTATTAGCAACCCACTCCAACGCCCGCTCGTATCGTTCGACCTCCTCACGTTTGACGAACTGACCATCCCTGTCCTCGCGTATCTGTCCATAAACATTTTCGTATCTCTGTATGCTCATTTTGACTCCTTAAACTTGTCAGCTCTCGCCTTTGCTGCCACCAACTGTGCCGCTGTGTCCATCGCTTCCTCCCAATCCGACTGCTCTATCCACTCTGACCAAGCGCGTAGCTTTTCGCGTGCATCTTGACTAAGCTTGCGTAGCTTTTCACAATCATCTTGACTAAGATTTGGCACCGCTTTGTTGACGTCGTTCATATACCCCACATCCTACCTTATTCAAATACTTTGTCAAATCTTTTTTCAAAAATTTTTCGGGATTTAATGAAAATAAAAACTAATTAAAAACAAAATGCTGCCAATCTACATGCCGAATCTCTTTTATCGATGAGGATATAGTCTGCGGCATAGGTTCAGTAGGCTTCTTTATTAATTTATAATTAATTTCTGAATTTAACTTATTACCCTTTTTTAAATTGATATCCTTATGACATGTAACAACATTTGTCCAATGATTATTCCCACCACGAGATCTTGGAATAACATGGTCAATTGTCATGGTCGATTTTGTCAGTTTTTGATTTGAATATTGACAACGCCATTGGTCACGTTCTGCTATATTATATTTTGTGCAACGTGCCTTCTTAAGTGGCATATCCTTAAAATGTGCCTCAATTATAACTGTTGGTACTCTAATCTGTTTAGTAATTGTTGATATGCAAAAATCCCAAGATCTTACCGGAAGTTTAATCCAATCTTCCCATTTCGTGGGATTCATGTATATTACCTTCTCAGTGTCCGGTTCTCCATTCTTGTCCAATTCATACTCAATATCCATTGCCAATGCTGGTGGTGTACTGTTTCTTCCCCCCTCTACTCCTGTCATTGCAACTATTGCTTTCTTAACTGTTTGCATCCCAATTGGCATCCATCCCCCATTTAAACTTAATACAATCAACTTGTTCAATACATTGTTGCTGTTCATAAAAATATTTATAAGTACTTTTTTAAACGGTATTGTTAAATTGTAAAATGGAGGGAAATGAGGGTGCCGACCCCTCTTATTCTGTTTGGAAGACAGACACATTTGCCGATATGTTAATTTCCCATAAAATGGTGGAGCACAATGTTAGATTTGAACTAACGATGTTTTTACTATAGATTTTGCAGATCTACCCATTCGACCACTCTGGCAATTGTGCATTTAAAAACTGTGTGCTTCTTGTTGGATTTGAACCAACTACCTTTTGATCCGTATTCAAAAATGCAAATCCAATTACACCTAAGAAGCGAAAATAAAATGGTTCCCCCGCATTGGCTTGAACAATGACTAAAAGCTCCAAAGGCTCTTGTGCGACCAATTACACCACAGGGGAATAAAAAATTAAACTAAAATTGGTACTAATGGAGAATTTCGAAATCTCAACCTTTGTCTTATGAAAACACTGTTCTTCCTTTGAACTACACTAGTATAATAATGCACACTACCCTTACTTAGTGTATCGTGCAGCTTTATTGTAGATGTTAATTTTACATCAAATTAAAAATGGTGGCTCCTTTTGGGATTGAACCAAATTAGTCTGATCTTCAGTCAGATGCAATGACCACACTTGCTCAAGAGCCATTTAAATTGGCACTCCTAACGATACTCGAAATCGTTCTAAAATATGGACAGTATTTTATGCAAACCCTTACATTATAGGAGTGAAAAAAAAATTGGTAGCCTGTGCTGGGATTGAGCCAGCTTTTAATGTTTGAAAAACATTGATATTAACCAATATATGAACAGGCCATAAAATCTCTAGGCGATCATAGAATCGAACTATGAACTAAAACTTATCAAGTTTTTGTTATACCATTTAACTAATCACCCGTAAATTGGTCAGGAGTGTCAGACTTGAACTGACCACGCCGCTTTCACAGAGCAGAATGTTACCACTACACCAACTCCTGATAACAATGGTCGAGCATACAGGTAACGCTCCTGCTCTCCTTGGTCCCAAACCAAGTGTGCTACTTTCATACTCATGCTCGATAACTTAAAAGACTGGGAAGAGCGTTACTCGAAAACGCATGTCTCATCTTAAGAGGATGGATTCTGCCACTTGAATTATCTTCCCGTAAAGTGGTGGGAAATATTGGGCACGATCCAATAACCTACGCATTAAAAGTGCGCTGCTCTAACCAATTGAGCTAATTTCCCTAAAATAAAATGCACTGGGACATGGATTTGAACCATGAGTCGGGATTACTCCCTTAGAACGATTAACAGTCGTTTGCGATTCCAGTTACGCCATCCCAGTATAAAAAATTAAAAATTTTGGAGCGTATCGGACTCGAACCGATGACTTATAGCTTGCAAAGCTATCGCTCTACCAACTGAGCTAACGCCCCATAAATGGTGCGGGTGGAGAGACTTCCACTCTCACGCCTTTCGGCACTAGTTCCTAAAACTAGCGCGGCTTGTAATTACGCCACACCCGCATAAATTGATTGAAAATAATAGCCAAGATGAGATTCGAACTCACAAAAGATATCTAATTTTGAGTTAGACGGTTGTACCGATTTCCCCTATCCACTTGGCCATAAATTGGTACTATCGGTTCGATTCGAACGAACAGAGGATATTTGATTTTAAGTCAAACGGTTGTCGCCAATTTCCCTTATCCACGATAGCATTGAAAATGGGCCGATGGTGGGACTCGCACCCACGGGATCTTTCGATGACGGTTTACAAAACCGTTCCTGTCGCTACTGAGGCACATCGGCATTAAACTAAAAATGGTTTGTGCCGGACAGGACTCGAACCTGTGAAGCCCCGAAGGGCAAATGGTTTACAGCCATTTGGAATTGCCGCTCTCTTACACCGACACATAAACTTAACAAAAAGCGCACGACTTCGCAGTTGTCGTCACTGTAATTCTTAACCGTGAATTCACGGAAGTTGGTAAATGGATTCCCGCTGAAATGCGGTTTCCAATTCACGTCGCCAACTCTTAACGATTGGGTGCTACCCAATATAAATTCAGATACTGAAGAAATCGAATCTTCCCACAAAGATTTGGAGTCTTCGTCGCCAGCCTTGGAACATTAGCACCTATTGAAAATGAAGCTAGTTTATTGTCAGCGAACTAGCACACTCTAAACATAATTATAAATCCTATTCTTAAGCTTATAATTATGTTTTACTAACTTTTTACAATTTTGAAATTAAATCCAAATTCACTCACCTTTTCAAAGGAATTTTGTGAATTAATTGTTTTTTCTTTACAATTTAACAATACCGTTCTGAGTTTCAAAATTTCTTTCGATAAGCGAGTGGTTATCTTTCCTCGACATTTGTTTGTTGATCCTGGTTCAACAATTATTTAAAAACCCTCTCTAATGTACTTTACTAAATTCTTTCTATCACAAAAAAACCCGAAGCTCTTTCGAGTTTCGGGTTGTGTAATTTTTTAATTTTTATTTCTTATTAAATTATATACAACCCTTCTCGTTTACCTTGTTCGGTTTTCGGTAGTGGTAATGTAAATGACCAATCACATCCAAACAAGCCCCCGGCATTAATAGCTTTATAACTATTATCACGGAGCTTATTCAAAATTGTCATTACTTTCTTCATATTCTTCTTAACTATATCTTTTTATTTAACCATAACTTTCTTATTTGTCAACTACCTTTTTGAAAATTCTTTTCGAAGTTTGGTTTTTTATGTGTTCACCATTGCACCATTTCTATCCTCATTACTAAATGTTGCTGCCCCCCCACCACGTATTGTACTAGTATAATTACTCAATGATGTACTTGCATTCCCATAAGCACTACTATTTGTAGCAAATGATAAACAATTACCATGAATAATTCCCATTTTCGATCCAGTCATAATTGCATCCTGATTCGCTGCCAAAAATACAAAATTCCAATTGTATTTCTCTGTCTGATGCTTAATCATTTCTGATATATCACCTACTTTGTATTCTACTGAAGTATTCTCAAAACCATCCGTAATAATAACTACTAATACTTTCCCCGGCCTATCTTCCTCTTTTAATGTGCTTAACTTATCCCCTGTATCCTTAATCGCTTTCCCAATAGCATCATAAAGTGCCGTCATACCCCTAGGTACAAATTCTAACCCACTTACCTCCTCAATTCTCTTGTTCTGATACACTACCTCATACTCGTGATCAAACTGCACAAGCGTTATTGTACATTCCCCTACCTGCTTTCTCTGCTCTTTAATATATGTGTCATATGAACCCCTTACATCCCCTGCTATACTCCCCATAGATCCTGACCTGTCCAATATTATCACAATCTCTGTCTTATTATTATTATTCATAACTTTCTTATTTTAATTTAATCTCCCCTTTACTGTTAT
>Ga0302280_1002943_pt1 | contig 12635 bp, 4 predicted proteins | sample III_Fen_E1_1_FD_198771 | JGI IMG/M metagenome (GOLD analysis project Ga0302280, IMG submission 198771) | Peat permafrost microbial communities from Stordalen Mire near Abisko, Sweden - III_Fen_E1_1 | ecosystem: Environmental > Terrestrial > Soil > Wetlands > Permafrost | place: Sweden: Abisko...
AAAAGAGTGTAACGAATGCATTTTTTACAGGATAACAGAACACATTGTTTTATTTCAAAAACAAAGCTGAAGGAGGCATTTTTTCAAAAGCTGAACTTCCGGGAATTTTCCATCCCCACTCCAGTGATTGACCTTCGTAATCCTGAAAATAGCGTAGCTCATAGGTATGAAGCCCTTTGCTTAATGCCACTTTGCCAAAAGCTGAAACAGCTGCATGACCTCCGTCATTATCAACGACTTGTTTATCATCGATAAAAAGAACACTTCCATCATCACTATTCGTGTAAAAAATGTATATTCCTGTAGATGGAGCAAGAAGGTATCCTTTATAAATAAAGGCAAAATGGCCATCAAGTTTTGTGATACTAATGGTCGGTGTATCGCAGACACCTGCTGAAATGAATTTACCGATGGAGGTTATTTCGGTCGTTCGTTTTATATTCCCTTCATAAAAATCATATTGAGCTCCATGTTTTGTAAGGTTTTCGTTCACAGGTGGATTAAACATTGCTTTTGTTGCAGTGACCGACATTGTCTGACTGGATTGAGAACCTGATTTAAATGCTTTAAGTTTTATCGGAGTAGTCTTTGTAAGGATCATTGAATCAGGAAAAAGAACTGAATTTTCTGTTGGTTCGGAACCATCAGTTGAATAACGGATTTGGGCATTCGGTGTAGTGCAACCGGCATGAACTGTTACCTGATTTTCAAACAACGCCACATTATTCGTAATATAAGGAACTGACACTTCATCCGTTTCACTGAACGAATATGGAAAATCTTCAGGACGTGTTCCCCTGATCGTGTCCGGTACTTTATCCAGAACGAAAGTAAGTTCGCCGCCTTTCATTAAATCGGAATAATTGACATAATTAGCTGATACAAGCTTCCCGTTCAACCTGACCTCTTTAATAAAGGTATTTACATCAGGTCGGTTGGCTGTAATGAGTAATACTTTTCCGTTTGGTAAACGCAACACTGATTTCTCAAATAACGGGGTGGTGAGTAGCAGTTGTCCGCTTCCGGGACAGAACTGATATAAACCTATACAACTCATCACGTACCATGCCGACATTTGTCCACAGTCCTCATTACCCGAAATACCTTCGGTGGTGGGCTGGTACATTTCGTGCAGAATGCGGCGTGTCATAGCCTGTGTTTTCCATGGTTGTCCCATAAAATTGTATAAGTAAGGGATATGATGACTCGGTTCATTGCCATGGGCATACTGACCTATCATTCCTGAAATATCGCTTAACAAACCGGTCATTTGGGAAGATACAGTGAACAAGGTATCAAGTGCCTGAATAAACTTGCCAGGGCTCCCGTATAAATTAACCAGTCCCTTCACATCATGCAATGCGAAGAAACGGTATTGCCAGGCTGTAGCTTCAGTATAAGCACGTCCTACTTCGAACGGATCAAAAGGTGAATCCCAATTGCCATCTTTCAACTTTCCACGGAAAAAGCCTGTAGAACCATCAAAAATATTTTTATAGATCTGCGAACGCCGGCTATAAATATCATAATCGGTTGTTCGTCCCAATGCTTTGGCCATTTGAGCAATACACCAGTCATCGTATGCATTTTCGAGCAAACAGGAAACCGATTCTCTTTTCAAATCCGAAGGGATATACCCTAATGCTAAAAACGGTGTAGTGGATTTACTGTTTTTGTCAGAGGATACTTTCATTGCCTCAAACGCTTTATTGACATCATAATTCCGTATGTTTTTACTGTAAGCATCGTAGATGACCGACACTGAATGATAACCGATCATACAGCCTGTTTCACCTGAAGCAAGCGGCCAGATGGGCAATTCCCCTGTCTGGTCATAAAAATGGAGCATTGAGTTGACCATATCATTTACCAGCGTAGTATCTACAAGAGTCATTAACGGATTCCATGCCCGGAAAGTATCCCAGAGTGAAAAAGTAGAATATGATTTGCGCTTACCGGAGTGGATTTTCAGATCTGCACCGCGATAATTTCCATTCACATCGCTTATCAGATTAGGAACAACCATCGTGTGAAAGAGTGATGAATAAAAAGTGGTTAAATCATCTTTACTCCCACCTGAAACTGTAATTGTTGACAAAGCCTTCTCCCATTGCAGTGTTGCTGATTTTTTTACAGCATCAAAATCAAATCCGTTTATTTCTTTTTGCAGATTTTCTCTGGCATTGTCAATGCTCACAGATGATAGTCCGACCTTTACTGTAATGGATTCTCCCTGTTTTGTTTGAAACTCAAGTACCGATTGGATATTTGGTCCTTTAATAGTACGGGCTAAAATGATGTTACCATTTGAAACTAAACTTGCTTTTGAAAAAGGTTTCGAGAATTGAGCTACAAAATAGACCGATCGATTCGCAACAAAACCGTTTGTTGTGCGCATTCCGACGATTTCGGAAGTTGATGTCCGGGTGATTTCGGCAGCTGTAATTGTTTCTTTGTCCAACAAGTGCGCCATGTCAATGACAAGGATTGCATGTTCAGATGCTGGAAATGTATACCGGTGTATGCCGGCATGTGATGTCGCACTCAATTCAGCAGTAATACCTTCATTAAGTGTAACTTTGTAATACCCGGGGGATGCTGACTCATTTTTATGAGAAAAAGCAAGCGGAGTGTAAATATCTCCGGTTGCTTTCAACAACAACTTTGAAACTGTTGGGTGAAACAAGATATCACCCAGATCAATACATCCCGTACCACTGAGATGTGTGTGCGAAAAACCGAAAAGTATGGAATCACTGTAATGATAGCCTGAACAGGCGTCCCAATTGCCCCGACGTGTATCCGGGCTAAGTTGTACTGCACCGAAAGGAACTGTTGCCCCGGGATAGGTGTGACCATGTGCACCCGTTCCTACAAACGGATCCACATAGTTCACTACCTGTGCCGGGGAACAGAGGTTTAAACAACACAAAAGAAAGATTAATAAATAAAAACGATTATACATTGTGTGAAAACTAAACGCAAATTACCTTTAAAAAAAACTATATATTTATTGAAATCTATGTCTATCTACCTTATTGCATCTGTCAGCCTTAAAATTAGAGTAAGGATTCACAGATAGTTAATAATCTGTTTGATCACTAACAAAAGATTAAATTGCAGTATCCCGGCAATTATTAATTATTGATTATTGATTGTTTTTCCCAGTGTACAGAAATACGTCAAAAATGTCTCAATTAAAATTAAATTAAAATATAAAGAGTTACTGAAATTCAGTTTAATCTGTTTGCAAATATTGACTTCTCTGAATTTCAGTAACATCTTGAAATTAATACCCTTTATTTTGCTTCAGATTCTTACTTACTGAAGTCACCGAGTAGGGTATTGCAAACACATCATTGTAAGAATTATAGATACGTGCAGGCCAAACAACAGAGGCAGAATCAGTATTGATACTTCCGTCAGCTTTTTTCCAGTTTGCAATTGAAACGCCATCGGTTCTTCTCATCAAACCGTGCAAAGGAATTGTACAATTTGTTGCTGCATCACCCCAACGAACTAAATCGGTAAACCGGAACGCACCCCATTCATAAGCCAATTCACAACGTCTTTCATGTTTTAAATCGGCCTTGGTTGCATTCGATTTTGATGCCAGACCTGCTCTGTTACGCACCTGATTTAACCATTGGTCTCCATTCTGATTAGTCCAGATCATTGCTTCGGCTTTCATCAGCAAGATGTCTGCATAACGCAAAACAGGAGGATCAAGAGTAGTAGTAGGATCGTTACCATTCGTATTCACAGTCTTTCCGACACAATCGGCTCCGGCATACGGGGCAAGATATTTACGGCAGGCCATCAACGAAGGACTGGAAACATTTACAGGATTTACGGCATAAGTAATATTATTCGTGCCTATATATGAAAGTACATCTCCCGGATAAGCAATAGTGGCTGACCGGCGTGTATCTCCGGTTTCATATTCGTTGTAAAGCTCCAGAGTCGGTTGGAAATAGCCCCAGTTATTGTAAAGTCCCCAGCCTGCATTTTCGAAAATAATTCCCGGAGTCTGGCAACCGCCAAATTGTGAAGAAGGTAAATTCCACAGATATTCTGGTCCGTAATTTTGAGCCGGAGTAAAGAAATCGGCATAATTTGGAACCAACGAATGTCTGTTTGAATTGATGATACTATCACAATAATCACTGCATATCTTATAATACTGAGCAGAATTAACATTATACTGAGCAGCTAACAACGCGGCACGGGCGATAAATCCCCAACAGGCGGTTTTATGCGGACGACCGTATTGTGTTACAGGTAAATCCTGAAAATAAGAAACCAAAGCTGCAGCTTTTTTGAAATCGGCAATAATCATATCATAGTTTGTTAAAACCGATGCCGGTCTCGCCATATCCACTGAATCGAGAGGTGTAGTAGGCAACATAATCGGTAAACCGCCACTGGTATTGTCAGCGTACCACGGAGCTAACCACAGATAGGCAAATCCTCTGAAAAAATAAGCTTCCCCTAACGCTTCGTTTTTAACAGCCCGACTTACATTCATTGGTGGTGCATAAAGTAAAATATTATTTGATCTGTTGATTAATTGATACATCCAGATATATTCTTCGTCAAGATAGCCCAGCGAAGCTGTACCGTTATCCTGGAAATTTTTCATTGTCTGAGGATTTGCTTCAACGCGTCCGGTTATCATGTTATCGGAAGCATTTTCATACCAGAAAAATCCATCTCCGTCGATTTCTTCTTCACCTGTCCAGAAATAAAGACCGTCAACAGCCGATTGTAAATCGGTTTGGGTTTTCCAAAACTGATCATTCGCAGGAGAACCATATGACTGATAAGTCAAAAAATCGTTGCTACAAGCTGACAGGATAAATATTACAGTTGTCAGTATTGCACTAAAAATTATATATTTTTTCATAACTGATTATTTTTTAATAATATCATAAAGTAATATTTACACCGACGCTAAACACTCTGGCTACAGGATAGGTTCCTGAATCTACCCCAAAGTTTCCAACTTCAGGGTCAAAACCTGAATATTTAGTAAATGTCAATAAATTTTGTCCACTGATATAAAATCTGAAATTACTTCCGGATAGACCGATTTTAGATATGAACCTTTTTGGGACAGTATAACCGATTGCAAGATTCTTCAACCGTAAATAGCTACCATCTTCTAAAAAGAAATCAGAAACATTTGTATAGTTCCCGTTAGGATCTGTCACTAAACCCAGGCGTGGAATACCTGAATTTTTATTAAAATTCCATGAATTAAGAACATCCGATAACATATTATCGCCTACTTCACGTCCGGTCAATCCCAATGCCTTAACGGTATTAAATATTTTATTACCTGATATTCCCTGGAAAAATACACTTAAATCAAAACTGTTCCACGAAATTGTAGTGCCAAAACCATATGTCACCTTAGGAGCATAACTGCCATCATACACTTTATCAGAATTGTTAATCTGTCCATCATGATTCGTATCTACATAAATTAAGTCTCCGGGTTTTGCATTGGGTTGAATCAGTTGTTTTACTCCTGTTGTAGGATTCGTCCATGTGTAATTGTTGATCTGATCCTGAGTTTGGAATATTCCTGCTGTTTTAAGCACGTAGAAGGAGTACCAAGGTTGGCCTACAGCCGATTGCAACGGATACATATTATTTATATTATAAGACGATGCTTCATAATTGACTGTTCCTAAATTATCAACTTTATTATCATTAAAACTGATATTTCCATTAAAAGAAACCTTTACTTTTCCAAAAGTTTCCTTATAAGTAGCATTGAATTCATATCCTTTATTGGTAACGCTTCCAACGTTTCCTGTCGGATTTTGCAGGATTCCTGCTTGTTTTGGAACCTGAATAATATCTATCAGGTTAGAAGTATTTTTGTTATAGTAGTCACCACTCAGTGTCAATTTATCATTCAATAAATTCAAATCGAAACCGAAATCCGACGATATGGTCGACTCCCATTTCAAATCAAGATTTGCTATTGTAGATAAAAATCTTCCATTGGTAGCAGTTTGATTATTAGATCCCAGGTAAGTGATATTTCCATCAACATTTATACTCGAATTAAAGGAATAGTTTGGAACTGAATATACATTTCCTACTTCACCCCAGCTTGCCCTTAACTTAAACAAACTAATGGGCAAATCCAGAGATTTAAAGAATTTTTCGGATGATATTTTCCAGGCTCCGGATACAGCAGGAAATATACCTGAGTTATTTTTATTATATAATTTGGAAGAGGCATCTTCGCGAACACTTCCGGTAATGAAATAACGATCGTCGTATGAATAAGATAACCTGCCAAAATAAGCCAGGGTTGCCAGTTCTGAAATTGATTCCTGCGGAGCTGTCTGACTCCAGTTTGTAGCATTGGTTTCAATTTGCGAATGAGGATCTTCATTTGCATACCCATACGTGATTGTATAATCAGAGTAATACTTGTTATATGTCAATGCATTACCAATCATTACCGTTAAATCGTGTTTATCAGCAAATGTGTTGCTATAAGTGGCAATTGTTTGGCTTGTATAACCAAAGTTCCATGAATTGCCTATAAACAGATTATTCTGTGTATTCGGTAATCCTATTTCAGGAGATCTGGGATTAAAACTTTGAGTATACGAAGGATCGAAATCGACAGAGAAATCACTTCTAATAGTTAAATTTTTAAATGGCTTTAGTTCAAGAGCCGTAGTTGAATGCAAAAGTTGACTCGGACGATACTGTTGTTGACGAAGTAACGTAGCCACAGGGTTTCCGTCATCTCCATAACCAGTCATACCCTGATTTGCTGCCCAGATAGGAACCGTTCCTCCAAATTGAGGAGTTCCATCAGTATTGTAGAGTAATTTACCATTTTGGTCATGCTCATAGATCGTTGCAGAGCTTGGCATAAAAACAGCCGACATTAACACCCCTTCATGACTGTTGGCGGAAACGCCTCCCTGATAATTACTGTATTGATAATTAACATTTTCACTCAGTTTTGCCCATTTGGTCAATTGAAAATCGAGACCCATTTTTGCTCCTAATTCATCTTTAAAAGTGTTGAGCAGAATTCCCTCCTTATGATCGTATGATACTGAAAATATAGATTTCATAGCGTCGGTACCTCCACTGAGTGATACACCATAATGACTTACATTAGCTGTTTGGAAACAAGCATCAAGCCAGTTAGTACGTGTTATCGCTCCATAAGGATAAACAGAAGGATCTGCTACCCGGGGCAGGGTTCCTCCATCGGCTGCCACTGCTGTGGCCCATACCTGATTATATTGAGCCGCATTCAATGCCGTAGGTATTTTCCATGCCTGTTGCACTCCCTGGTACATATTCGCATCAATATGTACATTTCCGGATTGTGCTTTTTTGGTAGTAATAAGGATAACACCACCTGCTCCTGCAGTAGCTCCGTAAATTGCTGATGTAGCAGCATCTTTCAATACAGTAACTGTTTCTACATCTTCTACATTATAAGGTGCTCCCGGGATTCCGTCAACTACAATAAGAGTTCCATCACCATTTCGGTCTCCACTGCCACGAACAGAAATAGTGTTACTGGAAGCAGGATCACCTCCGTTTTCCTGAATAGTAACACCAGGCAACTGACCTTGTAAAATAGTTGTCAGATCGGATGACTGACCTTTCAAGAGATTATCTATTTTGACTGTTGAAATCGCTCCCGAAAGATCCTTCTTCCGTGCATTCCCATAACCAATAGTTACAACTTCATCGAGTTGTTTGCTATCCGGTTTTAATTCAATAGATATAAAAGAACGTCCTTCAACGGCGACTTCCGATTTTTCGTATCCAATATACGAAATGACTAAAATACCGTTTTTCGGTACAGAAAGAGTGAAATCTCCCGAAACATCAGTAATAGTACCCTCAGTAGTTGATTTTAATATTACCGAAGCGCCAATCAATGGTTCTTTTGAATCTCCATCTATAATTTTTCCCTTCACCGTAATGGTGTTTTGAGCTGACAAACATAATCCTATAAAAAGGAGAAATAATGACAACCCGATTTTCAAATTGATTTTTTTGTTTTTCATAAGAAATAAAGTTAACAATAAATAAAAAACTTTTCTGTGATTTAATTCTAAATTCAACAATTGTAAATAAAAACAAATCAATAATTGTTGAAATTTTAAATAATCAGTAAGTAGAAACAAATAAAATAATATTTTGTCGCTTCTTAATTATCATAAAAAAAAATAAAGGATTAAGATTTGCAGGTAAATAATTCAAATTTAATAAAATTATTTACACTACAAACCTTAATTGATAATTAGCCTTTAAATTTAATATCCGTGATTTTGCACCAATGTTTTACTGAGTTGCATAACACCGTAAGGAATAGCAAACACATCGTTATATGAATTATAGGTGCGTGCTGCCCAGACAACATTTACAGAGTCAGGATTTAATTTATAACCCGAATACGTTCCCGGGCTGGCTACTTTCCAGTTAGCAATCGTAACACCATCGGCTCTTCTCATCAAACCATGCAAAGGAGCACTTAAAAGGGTTGAAGCATCGCCCCAGCGTACGACATCAAGATAACGCCATGGTCCCGGTTCAAAGGCAAATTCACAACGTCTTTCATGTTTAAGATCTGCCTTGGTAGCACCTGTCTTTGAAGCTAAACCGGCTCTGTTGCGTACCTGATTAAGCCATGTATCGCCGTTTTGACCTGTCCAGATCATTGCTTCTGCCTTCATCAACAGAATATCAGCATAACGTAATACCGGTGGACAAAGAGTAGTAGTAGGAAAGTCACCATTTGTATTTACCGATTTACCTACACAGTCAGCACCTGCAAAAGGAGCTAAGTATTTACTGCATGCCATAATCGAAGGACTCGAAACACTTAATGGATTCACAGCATAAACGATATTATTGGTTCCGATAAATGAAAGGACATCGCCCGGCATGGCAATCGTAGCACTGCGGCGGCTGTCACCCTGTTCAAACTCGTTGTAAAGTTCCAACGTAGGTTGATAATAGCCCCATGTGTTATATTTACCCCAACCTCCGTTTTCGAACATAACACCCGGAAGTTCAGAGCCCTCAAGCTGATTACTTGGAAAATTCCATAGGTATTCAGGACCATAATTCTGAGCCGGAGTAAAGAAGTCGGAATACTTAGCGACCAATGAATTTCTGTTTGAATTAATAATACTATCACAATAGTTACTGCAAACAGTAAAATAGGTTGGATCATATTGAGCAGCATACAAAGCAGCACGGGCAATAAATCCCCAGCAGGCTGTTTTATGCGGACGACCGTAATCGGTAACTGCTCTGTCCTGCAAATAAGGAACCATTGCAGCAGCTTTTTGAAAGTCCGATATAATCATAGCGTAATTCTTCAAAACACTTGAAGGACGTGGCATATCAATTGAATCAACAGGTGTTGTGGGCAACATAATCGGAATTCCACCACTAACAATGTCACCATACCATGGTGCTAACCACAGGTATGCAAAACCCCTGAAGAAATAACCTTCGCCCATTGCTTCAGTTTTTTGAGCTGCCGGAACATTCATCTTGGGTGCATTCAGCAATACATCATTACAACGGTGTATCAACTGGTAAAAATTCGGCCATTCACCGGTCACATCACGGTCGGTATTACCTGTTTCAGTGAAGTTCTTAAGAATAGCAGCTCCTGCTTTATCCCGTCCGGTAATCATATTATCAGAGGCATTTTCATACCACATAAATCCACGACCTGTAGTCGGTTCCATTCCGGTCCAGAAATAAAGACCATCAACAGCAGATTGCAGATCGGAAGACGTTTTCCAGAATTGATCGCTTGTAGGTGTTCCATAAGCAGTATATTGCAAAAAATCACTGCTGCAGGCTGAAAACGTCAAAACAATTGCTGTTATTAATATGCTAAGAATAACTTTGAGTTTCATAATGTATATATTAATAAATTAAAAAGTGAAATTAAAACCGGCACTAAGAACTCTTGCAATCGGATAAGTTCCTCCGTCTACACCATAGTTGCCAACTTCGGGGTCAAGACCGCTGTATTTGGTAAATGTCAGCAAATTTTGTCCTGTCACATAAAAACGGAATTTTGTATCACTCATTCCTATTTTTGACAATACACGTTTAGGTATGGTATAACCGATAGAAACATTTTTCAATCGCAGATAGCTTCCATCTTCCAGAAAGAAATCAGATACTGTCGTATAGTCACCATTGTTATCAGCAATTAGTCCTAATCGTGGAATGCCCGAATTTTTATCATAGTTCCATGAATCCATGGCAATCGATAACAGGTTGCCACCCGGTGCTGTACCGCCAACTAATCCCATTTGTTTAACCGAGTTGAAGATTTTATTGCCGCTGACTCCCTGGAAAAATACATTGAAATCAAATCCGTTCCAGCTGATAGTCGTTCCAAAGCCATAGGTCGATTTAGGAGCATAACTTCCCATATACTGACGGTCGGCATCCGTAATTTTACCATCATGGTTCGCATCCACAAAGATTAAATCTCCAAGTTTTGCATGTGGTTCAATCAGTTGTTTTACTCCTGTTGTCGGATCTGTCCATGTATAATTATTTATCTGATCCTGGGTTTGGAAAATACCGGCTGTCTTAATCAGGTAGAATGAATGCCAGGGTTGACCTACAGTTGATTGCAATGGATACATACTGTTCACATTCGTTGTTTCAGGGTATACATTATTTGCTCCCAGATTTTCCACATTATTCACATTCGTACTGTAATTTCCGTAAACTGATACCTGAACCTTACCAAACGATTGTTTGTAACCTGCATTGAATTCAAAACCTTTATTGGTTACACTACCAATATTTCCTACAGGTGGTTGCTGAATACCTGCCTGAGTAGGAACAGCCATAAAGTCAATCAGATTCGATGTGTTTTTATCATAATAATCGGCACTCAACGTCAATTTATCGTTGAATAAATTCAAATCGATACCAAAGTCTGACGATATGGTCGACTCCCACTTTAAATTAAGATTGGCTATTGATTGTTGGTATCTGCCATAAATTTCGTTATTAAGACCAGTTCCGATATAAGAAACATTACCATCGCTTATATCATTCGCCATTGGTGTATTATACGAATAATTCGGTACAGCTCCTACGTTTCCTACTTCTCCCCAACTGGCTCTTACTTTCAGCAGACTTACAGGCAGGTCCATTGCTTTAAAGAATTTTTCAGAAGAGACCTTCCATGCTCCGGATATTGCCGGAAATACTCCGGAGTTATTGTCAATATATAATTTTGAAGATGCATCACGACGGATACTACTGTTTAAGAAGTAACGATCGTCGTACGAATAGGAAAGTCTGGCAAACCAGGCTATTGTAGCCAGTTCGGAAATTGATTGCTGCGGAGCTAACTGACTCCAGTTTGTAGCATTGGTTTCAATTTGTGAATGCGGGTCTTCATTTGCATACCCAAAAGTTTGAGTATAGCTGGAATTATATTTATTATAGGTTATTGCATTCCCAACCATTACTGTCAAATCATGTTTGTCATTAAAATTATTGTTATAGGTAGCTGTAGTTTGACTGATGTAATCATAGTCCCACGAACTTCCAAGAAATAAACTGTTTTGAGTATTTGGTAAACCTATTTCAGGTACACTGTGGTTAAACACTTGTGTAAAAGTCGGATTGAAATCAGCCGAAAAATCAGAACGGATAACCAATCCCCTAAAAGGTTTAATTTCAAGTGCCGATGTTGAATGCAGTGTTTGTACAGGATTATATTGAGTCAGGCGCATTAATGCTGCAACAGGATTCGGGGTATGGCCATAGCCTGATATCCCTTGAGCAGCAGCCCAGGCAGGAATAATTCCACCGTATTGGGGAGTACCATCAGCATTGTACAGCAATTTTCCACTTTGGTCATGTTCATAAATTGTAGCCGAAGGTGGCATAAAAATAGCATCCATCAAAACGGCCTCATGGCTGTCAGCGGAAACGCCTCCCTGAGTGTTAGTGTATTGGTAATTAAAACTCTGGCTGAATTTTGCCCACTTAGTCAGCTGGAAATCAAGTGTCATTTTCGCAACGAGCCCGTTCTTATACGTATTAAGCATGATTCCATCCTGGTGGTCATAGGCTACCGAAAACAAAGCAGTCATTGCGTCCGTCCCGCCACTCAGAGATACTGCATAATGGTTTACATTTCCCTCACGGAAGATTTCGTCTACCCAGTTTGTGCGGGTTACAGTTCCATAAGGATACAAAGTCGGATTAGCCACTGTAGGCAAAGTTCCTCCATCAGCAGCCACTGCAGTCGCCCATACCTGATTGTACTGAGCAGAAGTAAGCGTGCTGGGTTTTTTCCATGCTGTTTTAACACCATCATAAACATTGGCATCAACCTGAATTTTACCTGCTTTTGCTTTTTTGGTTGTAATAATGATAACCCCACCTGCTCCGGCAGACGCACCGTAAATTGCTGCAGTAGCAGCATCTTTCAATACCGTTACGGATTCTACATCTTCTACATTATAAGGTGCTCCAGGTATACCGTCAACAACTGTAAGTACTCCATCTCCGTTCCTGTCACCCAGACCACGAACAGTAATTGAATTTGATGATGCAGGATCACCTCC
>Ga0302280_1002945_pt1 | contig 12634 bp, 20 predicted proteins | sample III_Fen_E1_1_FD_198771 | JGI IMG/M metagenome (GOLD analysis project Ga0302280, IMG submission 198771) | Peat permafrost microbial communities from Stordalen Mire near Abisko, Sweden - III_Fen_E1_1 | ecosystem: Environmental > Terrestrial > Soil > Wetlands > Permafrost | place: Sweden: Abisko...
GATGAAGCAGTGAAAAAAGCTTACGAAAAATATCCATAAAAAACTACGCCCAACATCAGGCTTGCCGCAAAGCTGGCAGGCTCAAGAGCAATCAGCGGCAAATCATTAATGGGCTTCGGTTCCGGCGGACATTATCCTATTGAGCATTTATTATTAACTTCAACATTAAATCATTGACCGGGCTTCAGCAATCGGCAGACGGAAATAAAATACCTTCACTGCGGCAAGCCTTGGTCGTTGTGTGAAATGCCATTGGACAGCGTGAAACTTAGATAATCCCTCTTTTTTATTAACTTTGGACAATGTCAATCATTGACCAAAATATAACCGATATCAGCAGACTTTGTGGGGTGCACAAAGTTAGGCATCTGTTTGCCTTTGGTTCGGTCTTGACACCCGATTTTAACCAATCCAGCGACTTGGACTTTATCGTCGATTTCGAATCGATGGACGTTTCAAAATATGCGGACAATTACTATGGGTTAAAGTTCTCCCTAGAGGATATTTTCAAAAAGCCAGTTGATTTACTCGAAGAAAAGGCAATCAAGAACCCTTACTTTCTTGAGGTTGTCAATAAAAATCGTAAGCTAATTTATGGACATTGAGATCAAGACCTGGCTTTACGATATTTTAAATGCGATTAATGAAATCGATAGTTTTTTGGCAGACAAACCGAAAGACTTTGCACTTTATCAGACGGACATCCGAACCAAACGGGCAATTGAAAGAAATGTTGAAATTATTGGCGAAGCAATGAAACGAGTCCTAAATTACGACCCAACGATTAATTTTTCAGACTCAAGAAAAATAGTGGACACCAGAAATAGGATAATTCATGGGTACGACACTGTTTCTGATGAAATAATCTGGAGCATCGTGATCAAATATCTCCCAGTACTTAAATCCGAAATAGAGAGCTACCTGAAAGAGTAGGCACTTCACACAACATGGGGCTTGGCGTTATGTCGGCAGACGGAACACATAACCCAACTTCACCTATCCAGCAGCATCGGCCTCAATGGACGGATAAGCCCAAGCAATAAATTATATTTTCAACTTTTGTAACTTTATCAAGCACCGGTCCGGGCGAAAGGATTTCAAATGCCGCCACAACAAGCCAAGCCCGTGCCGTTGGCTGTAATTCGATGTGGCAATTTCAAAATATTTAATGGACAAGAATACAACTTCAAAAGCAGAACGTAGATTACAGTTATTGCAAGACAAAAAGATTGGATGGTTATTTATTTTCGTTGGGCTTTTGGCTTTCATTGCTTTTGTCTATTCAGGTAGGGAATATAATCGGACAATTATTCAGTTTAAATATATTCTCTTGTGCTCAATTATAGCAGGTTTGACAATTGGCTCTTTGACTTTAAAATATAGCCGACGGACAAATGGAAACAGCTTTAATATTTGGAAGCATTTTTTGTGGGCTTCGATTATCTATGGCTCATTGTTATGCGGACTTTTCTTCTGGACAAATATTCATTTAGCGAAATCAAACTTATCTATAATAAAAACTCCAATTTTAGCAAGATTTGAGACTTTCAGATATTCTCATAGATATGTGACTGTTAATATTAGTGATTTTGAGAAAGACATTCCAGTTCCAAATATCGAAATGTCGGAAATCAAAAAATCCAATTTCATAGTTTTGACTTTAAATAAAGGTTTTTGGGGCTTCTCATTCGTTGTTGACAAAAAATTATTAATAAACTAAATTCTAAAATCGGACAGAACTACAGCCAACATCAGGTTTGCCGCAATGCTGGCAGACTCAAGAACAATCGGCTGCAAATCTTTAATGGGCTTCGGTTCTGGCGGACATTATTCTATTGAGCATTTATTATTAACTTCAACATAAAATCATTGACTGGGCCTTTGTTTCGGCAGACGGAAATAAAATTCCAGCACTGCGGCAATCCTCGGTCGTTGGCTGCAAGCTTTTCTTCGTTATTCAAAAATAAATCATGCAAGACTGTATATTAGGAAGGGAAATCTTACCCCAAAACGAGAGTCCTATTTTAGGTACATCCTATGAATACTACGAAGAGACTGTTGGGAAAGTGAAAGTTACTGACGTAGCGTATAATGAATTAATGCATGGCGATTTTGAAAGATATATTATTGCTGGCATTACAAGAAATGCTTACGAAAACCAACAAGAACCTCCGCTTATAACTAGTCAGTTTATCCGCAATGGATATAAAGAACTTAACCCGCCAACTACTTTCAATGATAAATCACAGCATTTGCTGAAACATTTATACAACCATGGTGGCAAAGAAAATGCAAGCATTGAATTAAACTCAACAAAGGATTTTCCAATAGCATATGCCGAGCCGGAAGAGCTTTCTAGGATTGTAGGATTTCTAGAGAAAAATAATTGGATTGAAATTAGTAGAACGCATAAAGTTGGCGCAATGGCAAGTCAAAGAATTTTTATGGGTGTAGAGTTGACAATTTCTGGAATGGATAAAATAGAAGAAGATTCTTCTGAAATTCCTTTAATTGGATTAGTCGAACAAAGAATAAAAACTGGCAATGTTGCCGTAGATGAAAAAATAAATCATGCTAAAGACCTTTTCTTTAAAAAGGATGCTACTCTTAATGATAAACGTTCAGCATGTGAAACATTAAGTCATATTCTTGAACCACTAAGAAATGACCTCACAAACTTTTTTTCGGCATCGGATGTTAGCGACTTTTTTCAGATTGTAAATCGGTTTGACATTCGACATAATAAGTCCACGACAATAAATTTAATTCATGAAGAACAATTCGATTGGGTATTTTATTCTCTATTAAATACTATAAATACTTTTGTGAAACTAAAAAAGAAAACTTCATCCTAAATAAATCCACCGCCTGCAGCCAACATCGCATTGGCGTTATGTCGGCGAACATTAATAAACTTCAACTTCAGCTATCCATCGTCTTCAGTTCAGGCTGGACATTATGAATTGAGCAATAGGAATAACAATGAACTTTTATATCTTTAACCAAGCATCGGTTGTCGGCTAACGAATTTCAAATTCCGCCACAAACGCCAATGCGAAACGTTGGTAGCCATTCAAACGCCGCAACTACTAAAAGCTAAAAATTATCATTAACCCCACTTATAAAAAATGGCAGTTAAATATTCTGGAGAAATTTCATCCATCCAAGACTTATTAAATATTTTAGACGCCGCAAACATTTACAAGGCGAATCACGCTTATTTAAGAAATTGGTTTAGGGGACAAACCTCACACTTTGATTTACAGCCAGGAGTTTATCGTAAAGAGTTTAATGTAACAAATGAAAACGAACGACTATTAAAGGAGCAGCACTTATCACAAGACTTTAGAGTTCAATCAGCGGGGTTATTTAAAAATTCAATAACAGATACTGAACGATATTTTGTACAGCAACATTACGGAATGCCTACGAGACTTTTAGATTGGTCGTTGAGTCCGCTTTCGGCATTATATTTTGCAACCCTTTCCAAAGACACTGAAGATGGTGAATTATACCTGATGGATGCTTTTCAGCTTTATATTACCCAAAAAGCCGAACATGCATTTAAAGGAGTTCCGACAAGTAGACACCCAATTTTTGACAAAGCTTTAAACGTCATTTTCCTTTGGCAAACTATCGACAAGTTTCCGGAATTTATTAACCCTGTTAGACCTGACTTAACTGACATTAGAATAAATCAACAAAAAGGATGTTTTACATTTCATGTACCACAACATCCGATACTATCGACTAAAGAAAATGACAGCCTAAAAGTTTATGCAATACCTGCTTTAAAAAAAGTGACAATACGAAATCAATTAAAGGTTTTCGGTATAGATAATTTCAATGTTTTTCAAGACTTGGAATCTCTGGCTAAAACAATTAAATCCAATCATAAAATAGGATAGCGTATTTCATGGCGACAAATGTGCGATGTTAAAATAAATGCAGAACGGCTACCAACATTGCATTGGCGTTATGTCGGCGGACATTTGTAAAACTCAACTTCAGTTATTAATCGTCTTTTGTTCCAGCTTGACGTTATTAATTTGGCGGTGGATTTATTAATGAACTTTTGTACATTTAATTAAGCATTGGTTGACGGCTGACGTTTTTCAAATTCCGCCACATCGCCAATGCGAAAACGTTGGCGGTAATTTTGTAACACTCAAAAATGCAATACTATTTCTTCTGTTTATATAACTTGTTTTACAAAGACGGCTGGGGATTGCAAGACCCAACTAATCGGCGGACATTGCCAATCGAACAGAGGCCAGTTCTTATTCTTCCTTTGAGCACATGGTTTTGGACTTTATTTATTCGACTTATTTTAATTGGACTAGTAAGACCAACTTATACGATTCTACCAATTAAACATTTTGAATTCCTGATTCCATTCGGCGCTTTTGCTTTGTACTATTTTTATTTTATTAACAATGATAGATATCTTGACATTTATAATCAATATAAGTCAACAGACAAGATTGCAGAAAAACATGATTCGAGAAAATTATTAATCACTCTGTTCTTGCCGCTTCCTTTATTTATTCTCTCAGGATTAATAATGACATATTTATTAAACATCAACTTGCATTCTTTCATAAAATAAAGACATTTAAATTTGAGCAACTACCGCCAACATCAGGTTTGCCGCAATGCTGGCAGACTCAAGAACAATCAGCAGCAAATCATTAATGGGCTTCGGTTGCGGCGGACATTATTCTATTGAGCATTTGTATTAACTTCAGCATAAAATAAAAACCGGGCTTCAGCAATCGGCGGAAATAAACTCCAGCACTGCGGCAAGCCTCGGTCGTTGCCTGTAATTTTTTGTGACATACCTTAATTATGACATTGACATATAGCTTAGACCAAAACGATTTTTTAGAACATCAGTTATTTACAGCATCTAAGTCAGACAGAATAAAAAAAAAGCGAATCAAGACATGGCTTATTCTTTCAGGCTCTTGGCTGTTATTTAGCTTTGTGTTTTATCAAAGCCATAATACTTTGCTCTTTTACCTTTTTCTTGCTTACACGTTAATAACATTACTATTCTATCCTTTTTACCAACGTAGACAGTATAAAAATTACTATAAAAAATTTATTGCAGACACGTATAAAAATAGATTTGGTAAGACAGCAAATATTAAGTTTACGGAACTAGCACTGGAGACGAATGACATAACAGGTGAATCAAAAATAAATTTGACACAGTTTGAAAATGTGACAGAGACCGCAAATTATTTTTACCTAAAAATGAAAACTGGTGGACACTTAATAATTCCTAAGCTTAAAATTAATAATGTCGATGATGTGCGAGAAGAGCTAAAAAGCCTATGCACTAAATTGTCAATTGATTTTATTACTGACCTAGATTGGAAGTGGAAATAAAACTACAGGCAACATCAGGTTTGCCGCAATGCTGGCGGACTCAATTACAATCAACGGCAAATCATTAATGGGCTTCGGTTCCAGCGGACATTATTCTATTGAGCATTTATTATTAACTTCAACATAAAATCATTGACCGGGGCTTCAGCAATCGGCAGACGGAAATAAATTGCCAGCACTGCGGCAAGCCTCGGTCGTTGGGCGCAATTTTTAAAACTTATGCAGAAAACATTTTCTACGGTTTGGGTATCTTCGATTGAACACATGAATACATTCAGTGAAATTTCAAGCAATAATCCAATATGGAAAGTGCTTTTATTTCTAAACAAAGTGCCTGCTGATTTTCCGCAAGTGAAATCAAATAGTAGAATTCTTCCTATTGTGTATTTTTCACAAGGCGTATTGCAAATATTCGAAAGACAAATTGATTTTAAAAGCCATGTTTCCACTGATGACAACAGATACAAAAACCTCAAGAACTATTTTAGTTTCGAAATTCAAAACCAAGACTTTAAAGTGGACCGCTATCAACATCCCAGACCTTTTATGAAATCTTTCAATATTTCTTGGATTAAGCTTTCAATCTTAAATAAAAATCCTTCTGATCACTTACTTATCTCATTTGGTGGACAAGGAAGGGGTATGGCGGAAATAAAGAATAAAAATGACGAGATATTTGAGATTTTAAAAGACAGGTTTGACCAATGAATCAAATAAACTATAAATGCGCCCAACATAAGGCTTGGCAAAATGCGGACGGAATGCTATCGCCCGCAATTCGCCAAGCCTTGGGCGTTGTGCGTCATTTTTCATGAAATTCCAATCTGTTCACATATTGCTTTCACTGACTGTTCTTCTTGCTTGTAAGACCGGCCAAAATCACAGTTTCATAAAGACGAAGAAAGAAAAGCAAGTGACATTAGCTGGAGCTCAGACACCTCATGTTGTTTTTTCTCTTCAGAACGGAGACACATTGAAGTTTAGTTGCCGTGATATTTTTTCCATGCTTGACAACGACATCAAACAACAAATAAAGTCTCAAGGCTATTTGACCAACCAAACATGGCAAAACCTTTCGGAGACTATGAAAGACCAAAACCGAGACACTCTTATCTTTCAGAATTTATCCGCTGTTAAAGACAAGACCATTAGCGGCATTTTAGACACATGGATTGCAAGAGAGCTTCTATTAAAAGGAAAAGCAATTGTTGCTTTAAAAGGTCAGACGGTTAATCCTAAAAGATTGAAATACGTTTTTCTTCGTGACAAATTAGGTGGTCAGCAAGGAAATTTTTATGCGGATGACAATAAATTGGTCTATTGGACAATCATCGCTTTGGGTGAATAAAACGAACGCACAACATTAGGTTTGCCGCAATGCTGGTGGACTCAATATCTATCAGCAGCAAATCATTAATGGGCTACGATTCCGGCGGACATTATTCTATTGAGCATTTGTATTAACTTCAACATAAAATAAAACCGAGCTTCAGCAATCGGCTGACGGATATAAAATCCCAGCACTGCGGCAAGCCTCGGTCGTTACCTGCAATACCAAATGAACACCCTAACTAAGCCAGGCACTTTTCTACTTGTTTTATTTGCTCTGTTCACAGTGCCAACGATACTCTATGCTTTTTATCGATTTTCTTTGCCGTTCTTTAATTTTTTTACTCTTTACGTTTTCATGTATGTTGTCACACCTTTAATTGTGTTTTTAATTATCACATTTTATATTGACATTAAATTCAAAACAAAATTGAAGAGGTTTAGTATTCTTGCTGCAGCACTTTTTATTTGTTGTTTGTTAATATTTCCTACGGTCAAAGCATTTATTGTTAAAGACACAGAATTCAAAGGACAAAAGCTTGTTGACGCGATTCAGAATTACAAAGAAATAAATGGGTTTTGGCCCAAATCACTAGATGACCCTTATTTTAACAACTATTCCAAAACGGCAATTGTTCAAAGAGCATTTTATTACAGACTTGACAAAAGTTTGGCCGGCGACACATCTGTTATATTCTATTTCTATTCTTTTGATGGCCTTGAAGCAAGACTAAGAATTAATTCAACAAAATTTAAGGGTGAAAAAATAATTTGGAATTACTCAGATTAGCGGTACATGCAGGTAACATTGGGTTTTATGCAAGTTGGGCATGACCAGCAAACTTCAACAAATTGCAAATCCAAGCTATGGTTCGGGCTGGACGAATAAATCTCAACTTTAGTTCTTAAATTCAATTTTATTTTTTCAATCAGCAGCGGTTATGGGCAGACGGAATACAAAGTCCCAACCTGCATAAAGCCCTGCTCGTTGCCTGCCATTTTTTTCGGCTCTCAAAAAATTTTGAAAATTCAAGTTTATGTAATTACTTTGTACTCACATAAATCCCCAACTATGGACATTTCAGTAATCCCAATCGGCAATTCAAAAGGCATCAGGTTGACAAAGACGCTTATTGAAAAATACAATATTACAGATACAGTTGAGCTTGTGCTTGAAAAAGGCTACATCATAATAAAACCCAAAAAAGAACCACGAAAAGGATGGGAAAAAGCATTTAGAAAAATGCATAAATCTGGAGACGACAAACTGCTGATAGCGGACATTTTTCAAGACGAAAATTTTGAAGAATGGAAATAAACCAATATCAGATTGTCTTGGTCAACCTTGACCCGACTATTGGAAGTGAAATGAAGAAAACAAGGCCTTCTGTGGTGATTTCTCCAAATGAAATGAACAAGCACTTACAAACTGTGGTTATTGCTCCCATGACAAGCACTTCCAAACCCTATCCGACCAGGGTAAGAGTTAAGCACAACAAGACATCTGGATGGATCGTGCTTGATCAAATTAGGACAATAGACCGACAAAGGATAATCAAAGCCTTAGATCACTTGACTGACAAAGAAATTGAATCCACAAAGGCAGTCATAAAAGAAACATTTGTTGACTAATAAAAACAGCAGGAAACATAAGGCTTGTCAAAATGCGGGCGGAACAATGTCTTTCGGCATTTGGTTCATTGCTTCAGCAGCGGTTCCGGCAGACAAAATTCTATTCAGCGGAATATCTTAACTTGGGCTGTAAGTAAAAAATCAACAGCGGTAAACCGGGCGGAATGCTATGACCCGCACTTCGCCAAGCCTCGGTCGTTGGCTGAAATGCGGCGACACGTGGTGTAAGTCCCTGAACAAACCTGAAAGTAGTATCTTGCAACAAAAATAATTGCCAAGTCTATTTATTATTTCAGGTTGTAACGGCGCAGGCAAGACTACTGCCTCTTTCACTATGCTTCCAGAACTGCTGAAGGTCAAGGAGTTTGTTAACGCTGATGAAATCGCAAGAGGGCTCTCTCCGTTTCAGCCTGAAAAAGTTTCTATAGCAGCAGGGAAAATCATGCTTCGAAGACTTAAAGAATTGCTCTACCAAATTGAAGACTTTGCATTTGAAACAACGTTATCATCACGAAGTTTTGTTGAACTTATAAAAGCTGCAAAAAAGCAAGGCTACTCAGTCAATCTCATTTACTTTTGGCTGGACAGCACAGAACTGGCTATTGAAAGGGTTAAGACCAGAGTTTCAGAAGGAGGGCATAATATTCCTGAAAGCATAATTATCAGTCGCTATTATTCTGGGCTTAGAAATTTTTTCTCCCTTTAAAAATGGGCAGTAGACTATTGGATGTTGATTGATAACTCATTCACTGAACCAGAACTGATAGCCGAAGGTTGGCAATCCGATAAACAGAATGTTCATAACTTGGAAAAATGGAAAATTATAAATAAACTTGTTGATCATCATGAGACAGACAGAAATAAAAACTAAGGTATTGGAAGGCGGTAAATTAGCTATAGAAAGACTTCTGAGCCAAAAGAGAAAAGACAACTCATTTGTTGTTGTCTCAGAAAAAGGTAAAGTAGTTCGACTTAAAGCAAAAGACCTTAAAAAATAAGCACTTCAGCCAACATGGGGCTTGGCGTTATGTCGGCGGACAGCGCTGATCGGCTTCACCCATCTCAGAGCATTGGTCTCGGAGGATAGGCCCGAGCAACATTTTATGTCCTCAACATTTGTAACTTTAGCCGGCTCCGGCCCGGGCGGGACGTTTTCCAAATGCCGCCACAAAACGCCTTGAACGTTAGCTGCAATGCGCACCCTAATTGTTGGAAAAAGTTGCGCCAATGCACTGCAGCTAACATGTATTTGCGCTATAAAAAGCGCTGCAATTGACAGCGCAAATACTAGTATTAGCTGCGATTATTGCAACTATCACCTATTCAACGAGACAGTTAAATGTTTGGGATATTAGACTCATTCCTGCTGATTGTCCGCGGCTAAAGAACTGACGCACTTTTTTATTTTGAGTTGCCTGCACAATAATATTTTCTGCTTTACGTTGTGAAAACAAACCATGACTAAGTATCTTTCGATATTCTCAATCATTACTTTTTTATTTAGTTGCCAAAAAAATAGAACTGCCCCCATCTATCCCGCATATACGATTGCAGGCACATGGGGCACTTGGAGTTATGCAGTGCGAGAGTCGCAGAACGATAGCGCTGTTGCAACTCTTGGTGGTAATTTGCGCTTTTACAGTGTTACTTTTGATAGTTCCGGAAATTTTACCTTTACGTCCCCAATTTTTGTTAGTGCCCCCCTGAATCCAAGGATTTATGATACCGTTTATTATGTGGAACGCGGCACATTTACATTAATCAATGACAGCCAGATGAAGATTGGCCCAGATACCTCTGCTTTGCTATCGGCTACTTGTTTTTATCACATGCCGGAGGATATAATAAAATTCAAAAAAATTTCAACCGATAGCTTGCAATTCTTTCAAGAATGGGTAGATAGCACAAGCCCCTTAGACCCTACCGTTCCTATTGACCCCGTTACCTGGATAGATACTACGGGATTAAAAAAAATTAAATAGAATTTAAAGCTGAGACACTAAGAAGCAATTTTAGCAGAGGTATAGGTAATAACAGACTTCGCAGCCAACATTCGGTTCCTATGTATCTTGTATTGATCTGAGAGAGGTTAATATAGTAGTGCTTTAATTTTCTTTTGAAAGAGAAAGACCCAAAGAAAATCGAGCCTTTCCCCTTCGCAAGTTTTTTTTCCTTATTTCAAATTTAATACATTTTTTAAAAATCAACATGCCCAGCATCCAATGAGTAGTCTATGTTTTTTGCGGCTTAGCCCCGATGGCTTTCGGGAGTGGCTGCGCACATGCTACAGTTCTCTGTTTTAGTTATTTGATTTTTTTCGCTTAATCGTCACCGTTTGTTTTCGGATCGGAGCAGCAAAAAACAGGCGCGTGGCGTTAAGTCGTCGACGGAACACATAACCCAACTTCAACTTTCCAGGAGCATCGGTCTCAGGGGACGGATAGGCCCGAGCGTTAGTTCATGATCTCAACTTTAGTACCATTATCAAGCACCGGCCCGGGTGGGACGTTTTTCAAATGCCGCTACAACATGCCAAGCTCTGGCCGTTGGCGGTCATGCCAAGGGCAACAGTACTAAAATTGAAGGTAAAAGCATTCCTTGTTGCTTATGAGTGTGACTCAATTTGAAGTGACCCGGAAAGTTTATGAAGACCGGCCAGACCGTCCTCGAATAAGATTGGCATTTGCCCACAATAGTAACAGCTATGATTTTCCCATAACCGACCAAGTCTTTTTAGAACGCCGCCAAAACAATCATAACTTATTGACAAATGTGAATCAACTTTACTTAAGTTTATCCTTGGGTGCTGTGTGGAATGATTGGTATTATAAACTGGTTGCAGGTATTATTTTATAAATTCCGATTCGACTTGCTGCTATGCTGGCGGAAGAGCAGTCGGCACTTATGGATACGGAGGACATCAAAGCAGCTTTAGCGACTCATCTGACTCAGGCGGGGGACATCATTAAACTTTATATTCAAGACTCGAATATTTTCAACTGGGGATTTGTACCGGGCCCGAGCAATGAATTCCCTGCCTTCGCAAATACCCGAACGTTGTCAGAAATACTGCTGCGACAATACTCAACATGCAGAGACAAAATAAACTTCCCAATTTGGTAACTTTCCTTTACCTTTGAAAAAACAATAAAGTTGAGGGTAATTGCCAAGAAGATACTCAGAGAATTTCGGGCAAAACACGATGATTGCGAACAGCAATTGAAAGCGTGGTACCAAGAGGCTACAAAAGCTGAGTGGGCAAATCCTAATGAAATAAAATCCGAATATCCAAGTGCAAGTATTATTGGAAACGACAGGGTTGTTTTCAATATAAAAGGGAATACTTACTGGCTTATTGTTAAGGTAAATTTTGATTACCAAATGGCTTGGATCCGGTTTATCGGCACACATGCCGAGTATGATAAAATAAACGCAAAAATTATTTAACATGAACATCAAGCCTATAAAGACTAAAAAGGATTATAAGCAAGCGATGCTTCAACTTGAAAATCTGTTCGACGCAAAAAAAGGAACGCCCAAAGGCGACGAATTGGAAATATTGAGTTTGTTAATTGAAAAATATGAGGGCGAAAAATTTCCGATTGACTTGCCCGACCCAATCGAAGCGATAAAATTTCGCATGCAGCAGTCAGGTTTGACTCAAACCGACTTAGCTAATATTGTAGGACAAAAAAGTAGGGCTAGTGAAATTCTAAATCGAAAGCGAAAACTTTCGTTAGACATGATTCGACAGCTTCATAAAAAATGGCACATCCCGACAGAAGTATTGGTGCAGGCTTACTAATTTATGTACTTCTGCCAATACGGCTTGCCGCGATGCTGGCAGATAGGAGAGCAATCGGCATTTGAAAAGCTATCAGCTAATATCCGGCGGAGGACGTAATTCTATTGAATATTTGCTGCTAACTCCATCATCAGTTTTTCAATTGGCTTCAGTTGTCGGCGACAGATAGGCCCGAGCTTTAGTTCATGTTCTCAACTTTTGTAACTTTACCCGGCATCGGTGCGGGCGGGACGTTTTTCAAATGCCGCCACAAAACGCCCGATCGTTGTGCGGCTGGACACTTTAATAACTTAACTAACTAAAATAAACTCCTGACAATTTTGACGAAGAACTTTTAGAAAACCCGATAAAGACACAAATGGAAGTACATCATCATCCCGACATGCATCACAAACCGAAAAAATGGAAAGAATATTTTCTCGAGTTCTTAATGATATTTCTAGCAGTAACGATGGGTTTTCTGGCTGAAAACCT
>Ga0302280_1002949_pt1 | contig 12628 bp, 9 predicted proteins | sample III_Fen_E1_1_FD_198771 | JGI IMG/M metagenome (GOLD analysis project Ga0302280, IMG submission 198771) | Peat permafrost microbial communities from Stordalen Mire near Abisko, Sweden - III_Fen_E1_1 | ecosystem: Environmental > Terrestrial > Soil > Wetlands > Permafrost | place: Sweden: Abisko...
GGCTCGGCCCTTGGCTGGTAATTTACCACGTCGACGGGCATCAATGATAAACCAAACGCGGTAGGAATTAAAAAGAACCAGTACGCTCACTAACACTATAAGGGCTGTATATAAAACTACCATGAGTAGCCTTTCTTACTATTCTGATTCTTTATCAAAATCATCGACAACTTGTTTTACTTCCAATTCCGCCTTATCGATTTTTGCCTTACAAAGCTTAACCAAACTAACAGCTTCCTTAACCCGCAAGGACAATTCATCGACATCTATTTCATCGCTTTCAATCTTACTTATAATTTCATCTAGCCGTTCAATCGCCTTACTATACTTGACTTCTGCCATCAAATTATAACCTCACTATTAATTATACCATCTTCCAACTGTGTCGTGATGGTTTTCCCTGCTTTGATATCTTTAACACCTCTGATCAATTTCCCCTCTTGGTTTCTGGTAATACTAAATCCCCTCTTCAGGGTATTTTTAGGATCTGCCATTTGGGTCAACTGATGGTATTGATTTATTTTAGTCCTTGAATTTTGAAGGTGCAAATAAATAATTTTCTTTAAATTTAAGTGTGAGTCTTCTAATAATTTCCTTGATTCTTTAAATTTAAGAGCCGGGATGCGAATAATAGCTTCCTTAATACTTACCAAGCGCTGCTGATTGTTTTTAATTAACCCTAGGGTCTGAGTTTGCAGCAAAAAAGCGTTGTTCTTGAGATGCACCCGTTTAGATTTAAGCGATTCACGCATAGCCTCTAACAAACGAACTTGGCGTTCTTCAACCCCCTCCTTAAATTCCTTCAAACGATCAACAAGAAATTTAGCAATGGCAGTTGGTGTTTTAGCAAAGGTATGTGCTGCCAAATCTGTTACTGTTGTATTGATTTCATGACCTATCCCGCTTAAAACAGGAATATTTAATAATGAGATTGCCGTTGCTATTTTTTCACTATCAAAACTACTAAGCTCAGCAATCGATCCTCCCCCGCGGGTGATGACAATCACATCAATGGACTTTATACCTTCTAAGGTCTTTAATGCTTTAACTATAGAGCTTTCCGTATTCTTACCTTGCATAATCGAATTAACTAAAAATACTTTAAACCCATACCCGCTGCGTTTAAGTTCTGAAATAAAATCATGATAAGCTGCTGAATCATAGGAGGTGATCAAGCCTATATTTAAAACAACTTCAGGCAAAGATAATTGTTTATTCTTGTCTAACACACCCTTTAGCTTTAATAAGGCGATCAGGCGTTGGCGATCTTGAGCGATTTTGCCCAAGGTATGAATAGGATCAATACTTTCAACAATCAAACGCACCTGGCCATGGCCAGGATAAAAATCCACCTTGCAAAGAAACTTAACTTCGATATCATCTTTTAATTCAAAAGCGTTTTCTGCTTTTTTAAGGATAGCATCTATATGGGGACGGGTTTGAGCAAAAATCACAAGACCGATGCGGGCACTGATCTCACGGGTGACAGAATCCTTTTCACATAATTCAAAAAATACATGTTTCTTGTCTTTTCCCCTGTCATAACCCTGTATCTCACCGCTAACCCAAACAGCCTGGGGAAATCCGCTATTTAAAACATCACGGATAAAATTATTTAACTCTGATACTGTTAACGGTTCATCATTCATGTTTTTAATAAACCTAACTGTACCATCTCACGCTCGAGGTCTTGTCCAGCAGGAATTATTAACGCTTCCATCTCTCTTAATTTTACATCCAACTCATTTTTCAAGGCATGCAGCTTACGGGCATTTTCAGGAGTTTTATTTTTGATATCGCCTGTATACCAAATCTCATATTCTTTATGAGCCTTTAACGCCTGATTAAAATCTTCGATCGCCTTAGCATATTTACCGATAGTTTCATGTTTTTTGATCAAATCAAATTCACGAACGCGGGGCCATATTTCATTTAAAAAACCGCTAGTAATAAATTGACGTTGATCCATCACATAAAACAATTCCAAATTCTTTTCCATCTCTGTCCAGAAATCAAATAAATTTTTCTTCAATTGACCATCTTTAGATTTATTATTAAATATTGAAAACATAAACTCCTTCTACCACGTCAATGGTTTAAACACTCTCAGAGATTCTGCAAGTTCTCCCATATTTATAATAGGCAAGATCGTTGAAAAATCATCGGTCCATATCCGCCCCTGATCAGCTGGACTGATATCAAGAGGCTCCCAATTTTCCCGTGTGATCAATTTTAAAAATCGATCATCATCCCATGTTAAAATGCACCATATGGATCGCATATTAAGACCCTGATCCCCAACATCTTTGATAGCAATATACGCACCAGAATCAGCTGCAATTCTAGCTAATACTGGCTCTAAATTCAAATACCGATTTGTAATATGAAAAACTAAGCCCCCTTGGGGAGATAGTTTTCGACGATATTCCTTTAAAACATCCCTGTTTACTAGATGTGTCGGTATGGCATCCCCGCTAAAAGCATCGATGGCTATAAGGTCATAAGCACCATCTGGGGCATTTTTTAATTGAAGCCTTGCATCCCCCAACAGGACATTCACTTCTCCGGGAGCACTTGGTAAATACCAAAAATAATCTTGAGCTAATTGATAAACATCTCCATCTAATTCATAATAATCAATGGGGCATGAAGGTTTAGCATACATCGCTAAGGTGCCTGTCCCAAGACCAACAACCCCCACCCGTTTTGCTTCAAATACATCATCGATCAATAAACTTCCTATCGCTGATAAGGGACTATAGTACCCAATTGGGAATCGACGCTTTTGTTGATCAATAAATTCAATCCCATGCAAGGTAGTTCCATGTATTAATACCCTGATGCCATCTTTGTTATCATAAACCTCATAAATCCCGTAATAATTTCTCTTTTTTAGCAAAAAATGCTCCCCTTGCCAAATAGATTCAAGGATAGGTGCGGCAATAATAATACATGCTAAAACTGTTACCAACACATTCTTAGCTGAAACCAAAACCAAAAAAGCATACCCAATAGCTACCCATAATAAAACAAATGACCACAAATGATATTCCTTAACAAATTGTGGCCAAATAAAAAATGCTGCCGCGATGATTACAACCGAAAGGCATATTTTCCACAAAGAAAACCTTGAAGCTGTTGGAGATATCATCAACCCTACTAATAATAAACCTACTAAATATTCAATCAGGGTATTTGATATCAAAGGTATGATCCAACTGGTCAAAATACCACCTAAAAATCCTCCTAATGAAATCATCACATAAAAGAGCGTCATATGCGTACTTGACAAAGGTTTTGTATCGATCAACCGATGCTGAGTGTACATACAGATCAAGAATAAAAATCCGCATAACAATGCAATTACAATAAGGACTGGTAAAAAATGTTTTTGGGCCAAAAAATACATCATTGCTTGGAGCCCAATAATAGGCCCAATATACCGCACGATCCATGCTGGACACCAGGGATTCTTCTTAAAATTAAAAATAAACGCTAATAAATAAATCCCTAATGGAATGACCCAAAGCAAAGGCACTGGCGCTACCTCATAGGTAATTATATTGGTCACAGACATAAACATCACCACACCCGCAGCCCCTAAGCAAAGCCAACCTAATATTTGTCCCATGCTAACAGGGCTAACCGTTACCCCATCAGTGCTTTCAAGTCGACGCGAATCAATTTTTATAATCGACCAGGCTATTAAATTTCCTGCAACTAATAGGAGATATAAAATTCGCCAAATTTGTAATTGATCGGTATTTGTCAAATACTGTTCAAAAACAAACGGGTAGGTTAAAAGTGCCGTAAAGGAACCTAAATTTGATACGGCATAAAGACGGTACGGATTATTGTGATCCTTTAATACGGAAGCCGCAAGCCAGCTTTGGGTGACAAGGCTCATCGTTGATAAGACAAAAAAGACTGGACCTATGGTGATCGTCAAACGCCAAAATATATCAACAACCAAGAGTAAGGAATAAGTACTAAAAGTAAGATGAAAATCACGTAATGGGAAAAATAACAGCGGGATAAATAATAGCCATAAATGTATTTTTAGATAAGATTTAGCACCTAAACGACGCAGGAAGTAATGGGCAAATATGTAACCTCCCAATAATATAGCCTGAAAAAAAACGATACAGGCTCCCCAAACCAAATAACTTCCCCCATAATTAGGAAGAAATAGTTTAGCTATGATTAGCTCAATCTGGAATAATAAGAATGCCGAAAGAAAGGTCAAGATCATCAACAAAGGCATGCGCACATATTAAATGTAAATAATTCCTTTGTCATTGAAAAAGTAAAGAGTTTGACTTTTAACTATCCTAGCTGTTAAAATCCAAAAAATGAGCAAATCTCACCCATTAAAAAAACAATCACTGCATACCAAGGTCATCAAAAGAATAGAAGAAATTTCCCCTGATGAATTCAACAGCATTTATCCCAAGGTGCCTGAAGGGTATTACTTCCTTAAAACCCTGGATGAATCAAATTTTGACCAATATTCCTTTTATTATATCCTGGTTTACAATTCAGAAGAATTAGTGGGTATTGCCCCCTGCTTTACAAAGATTTATAAAATTCTTGCCAACCTATTGACCATCAAAGCCCTGATATGCGGAATTCCTATGGGCCAAGGACAAATCGCTAATCCCCCTTATTCATTCGACATTGTTGAGGCCATCGTCAAACGGATGGAAGCCCTGGCATTAAAATTACATTCACCCATCATTGCTTTTAAAGATTTTGATCAATCCTACGATGATCTTTTTAGTCCTTTGCTTAAAGATAACTTCTTAAAGATTAATGGCCTGCCCATGACAAGCTTAGCTTTAGATTTTATCGATTTTGAAGACTATTTAAAAATATTAAGCGGCGCAACCAGGCATGACTTGCGCAGAAAGCTTAAAAAATCAGCAAGCGTTCCCATCGAATTAGATATCATCTATGAATTAGATGAAATCACCCTTCCTGAAGCTTATGCCCTATACCTTAACTCCTTGGAACAACACGGGCAAAGATCTCAAACTGTCCCTCAAGATTTTTTTCGATTGATATCAACAAATATACCTGACAGAAGCCGATATTTTCTGTTTCGGATTAACGGTAAATTAGCTGCTTTTGTTTTCTGCTTGATCTTAGATGATGTTTTAATCGACTATTATTTAGGTTTTGACTATACCTTGGCCCACGAATACCATCTGTATTTTCTCAAATTCAAAGAGATTTTCGAATGGGGGCTAAAAAATGGGATCAAAACGTATGAAATGGGCCAAATGGGCTATGAACCAAAACGAAGATTGAAATTTAACCTTGTTGCCGTGTATTCCTATATCAAAAGCCAAAACAAATTTCTTCAATTATTCATAAAGATCTTTAAGTTCTATACAAATATTATTCGACGGCCACATTAATATTTTCATCTTTAGAATGAGGCTTTTCCTTAACCGTCAATATCAATGGCGCAGATATAACAAATACCACCGCCATGATAATAAAAATATGATTAAAGGATAGCATCTGTGCCTGACGATCAACTTCATTACTGATAGATACAATAGCTGCCTTTTGGGCCATATACGCATTCATCCCATGATTCACAAATCCATGCGATACATTGGATATCCATTGACGAGATAAAGGATTATATCGAGTTACATGCGTAATAAGGACACTTCGTGACATGGTCACCCCATTGCTTAACAACGATGCGGCAATAGCTATCCCTACACTGCCCATGATCTGACGGATCACATTATAAAGCCCCACTGATGCGGTTAATTTTGGCTTATCCACCGTTGACAAAACAACCGTACTTAATGCTACAAACATCATCCCAAACCCCATCCCCTGGCATAATTGCGGAAACAACATGTCGCGGCCATTAACATCCAAGGATAAATGTGCAAATTGCCAATAGGAATATACGGTAATGGCAAGACCAATAAAAAGAATAGCTCTTGGCCCCCAAGAATTATATAAACGTCCAGCTAAAGGCATAGCAATGGCCATGATTAAACTTCGAGGAATCAAGATAATCCCTGTCTGGGTTGCGGTATAACCTAATTGTTGAAGAAAAAGAGGCTGCAGGAATAAGGTGCTATAAAGACAAAAACCAAAAACTGCACCAAGCAAGGTGCCGCAAGTAAAATTAATATCTTTGAATAAAAATAAATCCACCACCGGTTTATCAATTATCAATTCACGCCAGATAAAACAGGCCAGACTTACGATCATTATCACTGCCGTCCAAACAATAAAACTTGAATCAAACCATCCTTTGTCCTGGCCTTTATCAAAAACGATTTGCATGCCCACAAATCCAACCGTCATTAAGATTAAACCCAACCAATCGATTTTCCCTTTTTCTCGGACTAAAAATGAGGGTTCTTGAATGTATTTGGTTGCCATCCAAAAATTAAGAATACCTAAAGGAACATTGATATAAAAAATCCACGGCCAAGTAAAATTATCCGTTAACCATCCCCCCAAGGTTGGGCCAAAAGCAGGACCAATGACAACAGCCATGCCGTATATCCCCATGGCTAAACCTTGTTCTTTTTGAGAAAAAGTTTCTCGCAAAATCGCTTGAGATATAGGAAGCAAAACCCCTCCACCCAGACCTTGGACTACCCGAAAAAAAATCAAAGACGGCAGGTCCCACGCCAAGCCGCAAAGTAACGAAGATGCGGTAAAGATAAAAATACTGAATAAATAAAATGGCCTGCGACCAAAACGGGCACTTAAAAAAGCCATGACTGGCATGATAATTACAGAGGAGAGAATATATCCTGAAGCAACCCAAGTTATTTCTTCGACAGAAGCCCCGAGATTTCCCCGCATATAGGGAAGCGCTACGTTAACAATACTCGTGTCAACAGCACTCATAATGGCCCCGAGCAAGACTGTCAGGCAAACCATCCATTTATGACGGTCAATTTGGATCATTCTTATCCTTTAGTTGTACGAAGATCAACCTTGGGAGATACAGATAGTCCTGGCCAAAGCGGATAATTGGGGTTTGGGTCATTGATCGTAATCTTGACAGGAACTCGCTGCACGACTTTAATATAATTTCCTGTGACATTTTGAGCTGGTAACAAACTAAATGCGCCACCTGTTCCTGCCTGTAAACTATCAACAACACCTGAAAAAGTAACTCCTGGATAAGCATCCACATGGATCTCAACTGGATTGCCCACCTTCATTGATTTCAATTGAGTTTCTTTAAAATTAGCAGTAATCCAGACATCTGATGAAACAACAGATAATAAAGGCTGACCGATTTGCACATATTCGCCTTCTTCGACCGATCTTGCAGATACCTTTCCATCGATAGGAGCAACGATTTTGGTATATTCCAAATCTAATTGTGCTAACCCCAGTTTTGCCTTAGTTTCCATGTCTTTAGCTTGCGCATTCCTGACGCGTAAAGACGTATGATCAAACTCCTGTTTAGAGATTTCCTGACGGGCAAGCAATTGATTGTAGCGTTCTTGATCCCTTAGGGCTTCTTGTAATTCAGCTTCAGCCGCAATATTATCGGCCTGGGCCATGTCCCGTTTGTAGGTATAATCTTTGTCATCAATTAAGGCTAATAAATCACCTTTTTTTACCCGTTGATTATCGTTAACCAATACTTTGATTATTCGGCCATTGACCTGGGCACTTATTGGCGCAATATGACCGTCGATAAAAGCATCATCCGTACTTTCAAATGAGGTCAGTTGATAATAACCAAAACCACAGATCACAACAAATGCTAGCACACCTGAAATCAAATATTGACGCGGCACTTTATTTAAAAAACCTGGCAAAGTCATTTTATTTATCCTCTTTCTTAATTGATAAATCAAATTGTTGTGGTTCCCCTATGGAAGCAAAATAATTCAATTGGGCTTGATCAAATTGAGCTTCTGTTTGGACATACTTGTCCCTGGCATCAGCAAGGGCCACTTGAGCATCGATCAACTGTGTATTATCCCCTAAACCTGAAGAGAATCGATCTTGAGCTAAATTTAATTCCTGTTGAGCAAAATTGGCCACCTGATTTTCAGCATCTAGCTGTGCCCGCGTTGACTTTAATGTTTCAAGGCTGACGCGAACATCTTCATCTATTTTCCAATTTAAATCATCTGATTTAATCTTTTGTTCCTCATTAAGACCTTGCTTTTCCTTAATTTCACCATTAATGCGACCACCCTCCCATATCGGCAAAGAGATGCTTACCATTGCATTGGCGGCATGGGTTACATCTTTATCTGGCGTTAAACCTGTTTCTCCCCACTGACCAATAAGATTAATTTTTGGTAGATATTCCCGTTTACTTGCTTTTAACTCTTCTAAACTAAAATCACTATCTGCCTCTGCCACACGGATCTCCATCCGATTGTTTTGCGCAGTACTGATGGCATCATCCACCTGAAGGTATTCATGATGATAGTCTTCTAGCAGATCAATCAATTCTATAGGCTGTGCCAAAGGGATTTTGATCAAACGTTTTAATTCCAATTGTGATTTGACTACATCTAGTCGTAATTCTTCCTGTCGCGCCAGCTGTTGGGCTAATTGTGTGCGTTCACGGGCAACATCTACTTCGGAAGCAAGTCCGGCATCTAATTGATGCAAAGACAATGAGAGAAAATGATTTGCCAAACGCACATCTTCATAAGAGGATTGCAATTCTTCGGCATACCCCAAGGCCTGGATATACGCCATGCTTGTCGCCAAGACAACTTGCTGTGAGGCTAATTCTATTTGTAATTGAGAAGACTTCCATTTAAATTTTCCTGACTGAGCATGGGCCAAGGCAGAAAAATCTAAAATCCGTTGAGAAACCATAATACTGGCATTAAATGCATTAAAAGGCCCTATATCACCGGTAAATCCAGGAAAACCTAAAGCCCCAATATTCTCCCACCACGTCCGCTGTTGGGATGCCACGGCATCAATTTGAGGCAACAGATCTGCATTCCATTGAGATTGCTGTCCATGGGATTGCTCAGCTTTTGATTGAGCCAAAAGAATATCAACATTATTCTTTAGTGCCAAATCAATGCATTGTTTTAAACTGAGTGCGATAGGTTCTTCTACAGCAAAACTTAAAGTTATCCCTAAAGTCGCTATAAATAACCCTGCGAAAACGCAAAATTTTATATATCCCCAAAGCTTATTTAACTTCATTAGTCCTGCTCCTTAAACGCGTTAATAAATCATTCAATATTTTCTTCTCTTGGACAGAAAATTCAGAACAAATGTCATGGATATGTTGATAGTAGCCTGGTAAAATTTCAGTTAATAATTTTTCACCTTTAGGCAATATCTTGACCATATTAACCCTGCGGTCATGAGGATCATTGGTACGTTCAACTAATGCTAAGCGCACCAGGCTGTCAACAAGCCCGGTAATATTCGCACGACTGACTAACATCAATTGGCTGATCTCATTTTGCTTGCAGGCTTTCGATTCACTACGGCTTAAAATCATCAAAACACCAAATCCCCCTTTGGTAATTCCAAAAGGGCTTATTTTATGGCTTAAATGACTTGAAACTATGTCATACGTATAAACAAGATTTAACAGCATCTCGACTGACGACCAATTAAATTCTGTATATTTAGCGCCATGCTTCCTGACCTGATTCCAATAGTAATCTGCCCTATGATCTTTGGCTTTAATTTTTGGCATAAATTACCTCACTTTCTATTTAAAGCATATAACAGCCCTTTTAATTTGTCAAGCACTTAACTGTTAAGTAGTTAACAAAATGAGATCAAAAAGAAACAAAAGAATTGAAAAAAACTATTCTTTACTGTACAGGAAACTTGGAAATATCACCAACCGCATACTGGGCAATCAAATACGCGTCATACATGGAAGGACCAGTTTCTGCCTTGGATGAAACCATGGCCTGAGTTTTCTGATTTGATGTTAGTGACACCGTCCCAACAGATGCATTGGCCACCATATATGCATCATACATCGTTGGGCTCGGATCTCCTGACACACAGCCATATTGACAAGTACTTGAGGGTGTTGTATTAAAGGTGGCTGTGACCGCCTGCGTTGAATTCACTGATATAGCACACTGATTGGGATTATTTGAAACAGGAGTGCAATTAGACGACCAAGTAACTGTATAGCCTGAAACAGGCACTGCGGTTAAGGTAACTTGAGTTCCTTGATCTACCAAGACATCACATAAGGCAGATGGACAGTTGATTTCTTGCACATTAAGTATCTGATTATTAGTAGCCCCTGAATTGATCGGGATCGTTCCTGTGACCGTACCTAAACCCGTGCCTATTATATCAACTGTCAAATCATAACCCAGTTGATTTAAATTAGCAGCAATGCTGGGCGATCCTTCAGAATCCTGATAAACATATTCAGCATCAGTATCTATTGTCCACCACATATTATCGTAAACAGGTATATTACCATCTTCGACAGACTGCTCGAGTTCACTCAAATAATCTTGATAGAAACCATCCACTCCTCGCATCACGTAAAAAGAATTTTGGTACATCATGCTTGCTGTTGACATGATATTTAAACTTGCATTATTTAGTCCATTAGAAAAATTACGTGCGGAAGCAGCAAGTTCATTATCTGTCGTTTCTTCAGGAATAAATAAACAATCTGGAAAATCCTTTAAGAGTTGACGCATAATTTTAAAATTAAATGCCCAACTACTGAGATTGCCAGCACCATAAACAGAACTATCAATAAAATATAATCTGATTCCCCAACGCTGATGCGCATAAGCCACCTTGCTTTCAAGATTGGCCAAGACAGAAACATTATAATCTGACGGCACTGTACTATTGGTCACTTCAGCATTAACATTTGCTAAATTAGCAGCTGTTATTTGTGGAAAATTCGACGTAAGACTAATCGCAGCTCCAGATCCAGAACCAGTGACATCGGTCAAATTATAGGTACCTGTTTGGTAAGCATAGGCTTGGCCGTAATCAGTGATGTTAAGCCCTGTGACTGCGCCCCCATTAACGGATGAAACAGTAACAAGGGCTTCCCTGTAATTATTTGGATTTGAAGGAAGAATAATTTTAAGCTGGTCATTGACTTGATACCCGCTTCCACCATTTCCATTGGCAATGGCCAAGGAAAATAAATCAAGACCATCTTTAAGCGCTAAGGTTTGATACGCTGGTAATTGATATCCAGGCTGTGCCCAGGGCGTATTATAAGAAGCATAACAATAATTTACATTTGAGCTCAAATTAGGATCTGTGCATGACCAACTCTTGGAATCCCCATTTGCAGGGAATGTTGCGCTACCAGGAGTTCCTGTAGTACATTGGGTACCTGTAAAGCCTGTATTCGAAGAATAATATTGATTATCAGTACCACAAATAGGTCGAGCGAGGGTTGCAGTACACGAAGTGCTATTACTGTAAGCATCCACACAATTCCAACTTGTTGACCAATTATAATTTGCTGGATTGGGGAAATTTATCTGACTAGAAACAGGACTTGATATTGTTGCCCCTGTGCAAAATGTGTCTTGACCAAAACTTATAGATCCAAAAGGATACGCTTTAGCTGCACTGCCACAGACAGAACTAGGCATGGAAGCAGTACAATATGTTGGCCTGTTTAACGCATCTGTACAAGTCCAAGTTGTAGAATTACCGGCGGTTGGAAAGGTAGGTGTTGTAGTTGGGCCAGTTCCTGTAATACAAAAAGTATCATTCTGATCCCAAGTGGCTGTACCCGCGGTATATTCTTTGTTAGCACTGCCGCATACAGCATCTGATAAACAGGCATATCCACGATAAGAAGTTTGTGAGCTGGGAGATGTTTGTGCGTTAGTATTGGTCGAAACAAATACATCTGATGCTTGCCCACCACCGGTAGTTGAAAAGGTACACGTATTTGGCAATGTTGTCCCACTCATAAAGGTTTGAGGCCTTATCACTATTCCTGGCTGATATCCTGCTGCCCTAAATTTTGCAAACATTTGGTCTGTAACCGCATACATCTCAGGTGCTAAGATATCGAGTTTATTGGGATAACCTACATAAGAAAAAATTTGCAAAATCTCTTGTCCTTCCAAATCATAAATGATGAAGCCTTGCGGTTTTGGCGTCATGGAATTAAATCGTCCGATAATTTGATCACTTTCAGCTAAAACACTTGCAGTAAAATTGGCTTGGCTGCTTGAATCAAATCCATTTTGTGCAGGGTTCCAGCCACGCGGATTCGTGGGAGTTGCATATTGTGCATTTGACGTAAACCAAAATCCAATAGGACGACGATCTGTCCAGTTAAGCAGGTTAGGATAGGTTTGAGTAAAGGCATTAATTGCCACTGGAGTCCCATTGATCGTTTGAGGAATAAGCGTTTGGGGAGTATCTGTCGGAAGCCCAAAGCGGAAATAGACAGCGTAATGATAGGTTTGGCCTGGAAGAACACTATCTATTTTTGTATTACTGTCATCTCCCCCAGGTGTTGAATAATTTTGAAAATCAAATCTATAGTTTATATAAGGTCTAGGTACAGGATTATATGTATCCATAGCACCAAATTGAGTATTTCTAGTGTAATCATCCGAGAAAAAAGCCAGGCTTCCCCAAGTCCCTGCAACAAAGGCAAAAG
>Ga0302280_1002952_pt1 | contig 12625 bp, 6 predicted proteins | sample III_Fen_E1_1_FD_198771 | JGI IMG/M metagenome (GOLD analysis project Ga0302280, IMG submission 198771) | Peat permafrost microbial communities from Stordalen Mire near Abisko, Sweden - III_Fen_E1_1 | ecosystem: Environmental > Terrestrial > Soil > Wetlands > Permafrost | place: Sweden: Abisko...
CCAGTAGCAGACATGTTTATTGTTAATGGAGAATCTACTGTAGATGTTAATGTTTGACTAATTCCGGAAATGCTCGTGGCAGATAAAAATGGCGTAGTTAATCCGCCAGTCATGATATCACCAGAAACTGTTACATATCTATTGACTAAAAGTTGCCCCCCTTCGAAAAAATTGGTTGCAGAAATATTCGGACCAGATATATTTCCAGTTAAAACTCCACCAGACAACGGGAGATAAAGTCCTAAACCTGACAAAGAAGGGATTGCTGAAATTTGTGCATACTTAGAATTGAAAAGCGGATCCGCACTTGTAATACCATATCCGGAAAGTGTGGTAGGCGAGCCTGAAATGTTATTCCAAGAAATTGAAGCACTTGAAGGATAATATGGAAGAACAGGAATGTCGGCACTAGTTAATGTGGTTCCAGAAATTACTCTTCCATAAGCATCCGAAGAAATCTTTGTATATGTTCCAGAGGTTCCGAATGACAAAAGATTTACAGAAATAGTTCCAGAAGTTGTTATAGGAGTATTCGAAATTGTTAATGTGGTGGAAGCAATACCGACACTTGAAACACTTCCTCCAGAACCGCCATTTGCCGAAAGATACAGTAATTGGTTCTGAACGTTTGCCGAAAGTCCAGAAAAATATGTATAGAGAGTAGAGGATGTGGGCAAATAAGATAGCGTAGGAATATCGCCGCTAGTTAATGTAGCTCCGGAAACAACTCTTCCATATATATCTGTCGTCACTTTAGTAAATGTTCCTGACGTTCCAAAAGTATTCAAATCTACATTTATATATCCGGCAGTAGTAACCGGAGACCCAGTTATCGTTAATGTGGTCGATGTAATTCCAACGGAGGACACACCGACTCCAGTATATATTATCCCGGAATTAGAGGATGCTTGAGAAACAGTCATTTCGTTTACTGTTACTTTATTGTTTGTAGCAGCATTAGACCACTGGACAGAAATATTCAAAGAGTTTTGAATAGTTGTATTTACAGTTGCAGATTCATTCAAATTTATTAAAGTAAATGTAGAAGAATCATAAAATTTCATTGTCCCGACTAAAATAACAGTTGCGGATGTTCCGGCAGATGTTTGTGGTTCTAATTTAGCATCTATTTCCCAATTGTATAAAGTATTGATTATGGAATTTGAAATATCGTTTCCAGAAACACCAAAAGAAACCAAAGTATTAAACCCATCCACAAATGTCCATGTTAATGTGTTTGCTAAATTCGCCCAAGATATGTTTCCACTACCTTTAATATATATTACATTTCCGGGAGATTGTGTTAATACACTAAACGAAGGCATTCCTGGAAGTATAGACGTTAATGTGACAGAAGAAGAAATAATTTGCGAAGTTGTTATAGAATAATAAGTGGATGCAGGATAAAATACGGACGATATAGTTGATGCAGAAATTACTCTACCATAAGAGTCTAAAGATATTACAGGGATATTATTTACAGAACCATATGAGCCAGCAGAAACCCCGGTAGCAGATAAATTAACAGAAATGTTTCCGGACGTTGTGACAGGACTTAATCCAACGGCTAGTGTAGTAGAAGATATACCAACCGAAGAAACTGATCCACCTGCCCCTCCTCCGGGAAATTGAATTGATACACTTGATGCAGAAATAATTCTCCCCTTAGAATCTACTTGAAATTGAGAAACGGAAGTATTTGTTCCATAAATTCCAGGAGTTGCACCAGTGGCAGAAAGGACGGAATTTAATATAACAGCGGATGTTCCATTGAAAGAAATGGGGGAGGCGGATATATCACCAACTATAGAAAATGGTTGCGTGTTTAATAATTGAACCGAATTGGAGGCGGTGCCAGAAAGATTTCCGAAATGTGTTCCTGAAACTGTCTGAAAAAACGCATTACCAGCAGAGGATATGGTTGCAGATGTTACCCCTATATTAAAATTACCATCTACTTCTAAATTACTTACAATTTTCATAAATCTCCATTAAGACTGAACAATAATGTTTGAATTAAATTGATTACCATTAACGATATTTATGACCACAACATTATTGGTAGATAAATTGTATTTAACATCTGGAAGTATTTCCACATTATTTGTAAAGTCAAACATAAAAACATTAACATACTGATAATTGAGATTGTGTGTAGCAGACAACAAATAAGACGTTGCTGAAATTATAGCTGATGTCGTATATGTTTTATGGTCAGTTAATCCAGTATTTGCAAAAAGTTTTCCTTGAGAATCAATTTGTATGTATCCACTAGTTGATGCTGTAGTTGTTATTGGAGGCGTTAAATATAAAAGACCGGCGAATATAGTTGTTCCAGAAATGTTTAGATTTCCAGGAGTAGATAAAGTTCCACCGCTTAATGGAAGATAAAGACTTAATCCAGATAAAGAAGGTATTGCCGAAATTTGAACATACTTATTATTAAATAAAGTATCCGAACTTGTGATTCCATATCCGGAAAGTGTTGTAGGTGTTCCAGAAATTTGAGACCATGGTAAAGTCCCAATCGCCGAAATATATGGAAGACTAGGAATATCACCGCTAGTTAAAGTAGTTCCTGAGATAACTCTTCCGAAAGGGTCTGTAGAAATTTTCGGAAATGTTCCAGATGTTCCAAACGGAGAAAGGTTTACTAGAATATTTCCTGAAGTTGTTATAGGAGTATTCGAAATTGTTAATGTGGTGGAGGCAATACCGACACTTGAAACACTTCCTCCTCCAGAACCACCAGGAAATTGAATAGCCACATTAGATGCGGATATTATCCGTCCTTTAGCATCGACTTGAAATTGAGAAACCGAAATGTTGTTTCCATAGATTCCTGAAGAAACTCCGGTAGCAGAAAGAACAGAAACTAAAGAAACTCCACCTGTGCCATTGAAAGAAATATTCGCCGATGAAACATCACCGACGATATTAAAGTTCTGAGAGATAGTTAATTGATTAGCTTGATTCGCCGTTCCAGAAAGGTTTCCGAAATGTGTTCCTGAAATATTAGTTGCCGATACGAATGGAGAGACCAATCCACCAGTCATAATATCACCAGAAACGGTTACATATCTATTAACTAGAAGCTGTCCGCCTTCATAAAAATTGCTTGCGGAAATGTTCGGAACAGATATGCTTCCAGTTAATGCCCCACCAGATAATGGAAGATATGCCGAGGTAAATCCGAATAATGCGGAGGATGCTAATTTATTTGCATCTAAATTTTGTAATGCTGTTTGAACATTTGTTGCCGTAATACTTCCACTCGGAGTAAAATTTATTTGAGTTGCCGAATAGTCTCCAGAAACCGGAAATACGGAACCATTTCTACCATTCCAAGTATAGATTGAGTCGGTGTTATCTATTTTGTCCCAAGTAATCCCATTAGAGACTATCCAATCCCCAACCTGAAAATATGGAAGACCAGCAAAAGAATCAGCCGAAATTATAATAGATGTGGCAGAACTAAAACCACCAGTTGGAATAGAACTTCCTGAAATTTGTGTTATATAATACCCACCAGATACAGCAGACGCAGCCGGTAAAGTGGTTCCAGAAGAAGCGTTCCAAGTTCCTAAATAATGAACTTGACCAAATACTGAAGATGGTAAAAATGATGTAGGAACTTTTGCTGTAGAATCTAAAGGAGCTACGCCATTAGCTGTTCCTGAAAGTGTGGTAGAAATATACAGAGTAGACAAAGAAGGTATATCAGAAACGATTAAAGTAGCTCCTGATATTACCCTACCAAAAGTATCTGATTGAATCTTTGTATATACTCCACTGGTTCCAACGGGCGAAAGATTTACCGAAATATTTCCAGAAGTTGTAACCGGAGTTAATCCAATTGTTAAAGTGGTTGACGAAATACCTACAGAAGAGACCGAACCATAATTTAATGACGGAATAACAGACAAATATGGAAGAACCGGAATATCTCCAGAAGTTAAAGTAGTCCCGGAAATAACGCGGCCTTTCGAATCCGTTTGAACTTTAGTATATATGCCAGATGTCCCAACCGCAGAAAGTGTTGAAGAAAGTATTACGGATCCAGTTCCATTAAAAGAAATATTTGAAGCTACTATGTCACCAACTATTCCAAAATTTTGAGGAGTAGTTAATTGATTTGCGGTAAGACTTTGTAAAGATGTTCCAGAAATATTTCCGAAATGTGTTCCGGAAATATTAGTTGCCGATATGTTAGTTCCTGTTAATGGTCCAGTTAATGTTCCACCGCTTAAAGGAAGATACAAAGAAATGTTGGGAAGGGCCGAAATCTGAGCATATTTGTTATTAAATAAAGCGTCGGCGGAAACTATCCCATATCCGGAAAGTGTTATAGGTGTTCCGGAAATTTGAGACCACGGAAGAGTTCCTATAGCAGAAAGATATGGGAGAACCGGAATATCTCCAGAAGTTAAAGTAGTTCCTGAAATAACTCTTCCATAAGGATCAGAAGAAATCTTTGTATATGTTCCAGATGTTCCAAATAAAGAAAGATTTACAAAAATATTTCCGGAAGTTGTTATAGGAGAGCCACCGACAGATAATGTGGTTGAAGCAACACCTACAGACGAAACGGAACCACCACCAGAACCTCCAGGGAATTGAATAGCCACATTAGATGCAGAAATTATTCTTCCTTTAGAATCTACTTGAAATTGTGAAACTGTAATATTATTTCCATATATTCCGGAAATTACACCAGTTGCAGATAATACGGAATTTAGTGTTACTGAAGATGTTCCGTTGAAGGAAATATTTGCGGCGGATACATCTCCGACAATGTTAAAATTCTGAGAGATTGTTAACTGATTTGATTGGTTCGCTGTTCCAGAAAGATTTCCGAAATGTGTTCCAGAAATATTATTGGCAGATATGTTGGTTCCTGTTAATGGTCCAGTTAATGTTCCACCACTTAAAGGAAGATACAGAGATAATCCAGACAAAGACGGGATTGCTGAGATTTGAGCATACTTGTTATTAAATAAAACATCCCCGGAAACAATTCCATACCCAGAAAGAGTTGTAGGAGTTCCGGAAATTTGAGACCATGGTAAAGTCCCGATTGCGGAAATATATGGAAGAACCGGAATATCTCCAGAGGTTAAAGTAGTTCCTGAAATAACTCTTCCATAAGGATCTGAAGAAATTTTTGTAAATGTTCCAGATGTTCCAAAAGGACTTAAATTAGCAGTTAAAACTCCAGAAGACGTGACAGGAGAACCAGCTATTGTCAACGTGGTTGATGTTAATCCTACAGAGGTTACGGTTCCTGTTCCTGAAGAACCAGCGCCAGAAATATTTACGAAAGACGCATTCAAAATTCTTCCGAAAGAATCTATATTTAATACTGGAATTTGTGTAGTTGTTCCATAAGAACCAGGAGTTACACCAGTCGCCGAAAGGTTTACGGAAATGTTTCCTGAAGTTATTACAGGACTTAACCCAACAGTTAATGTCGTGGAAGATACTCCGACGGAAGAAACTGAACCACCAGATCCCCCAGGGAATTGAATTGCCACATTTGATGCAGAAATAATTCTTCCTTTAGAATCTACTTGAAATTGAGATACATTAGTTCCATTTCCAAAAATTCCAGGAGTTACGCCAGTTGCCGAAAGAACAGAATTAAAAGTAACTGAAGATGTTCCGTTGAAGGAAATATTTGCAGCAGATACATCACCAGTTATTCCAAAATTTTGCGGAATAGTTAATTGGTTAGATTGGTTGGCCGTGCCTGAAAGATTTCCAAAATGTGTTCCTGAAATGTTCTGACCAGATAAATTTCCAGTTAAAGATCCGCCACTTAAAGGAAGATATAAAGATAATCCAGACAAAGACGGGATTGCAGAAATTTGAGCATACTTATTATTAAATAAAGTATCTCCAGAAACTATTCCATATCCAGAAAGCGTTATAGGTGTTCCTGAAATTTGAGACCAGGACAAAGTCCCAATCGCTGAAATATATGGAAGACTAGGAATATCGGCACTTACTAATGTCGTTCCGGAAATAACTCTTCCATAAGTATCGGTCTGAACTTTTACATAAACTCCACTAGTTCCAATTGCGGAAAGATTTACGGAAATGTTTCCTGAAGTTGTTATAGGACTTGAACCTACATTTAGAGTGGTTGAAGCAATACCGACACTTGAAACACTTCCTCCTCCAGAACCACCAGGAAATTGAATAGCCACATTAGATGCTGAAATTATTCTTCCTTTAGAATCAACTTGAAATTGAGAAACTGTTGTAGAATTTCCGTAAATTCCCGAGACTACTCCAGTGGCAGGAAGAACAGAATTTAATACAACACCAGAAGTTCCATTAAAAGAAATATTTACAGCGGATACGTCGCCGATTATTCCAAAATTCTGAGGAGTAGTTAATTGATTCGCTTGGGTAGAAGTGCCAGAAAGATTTCCGAAATGTGCTCCGAAATGTGTTCCAGAAATATTCTGACCAGATATATTACCAGTTAATGTTCCACCACTTAAAGGAAGATATAAAGAAGTAAATCCAAATAATGCTGAGGATGCTAATTTATTCGTATCTAAATTTTGCAAAGCCGACTGGACATTGGTTGCTGTTATACTTCCAATTGGGGTTGTGTTAATTTGTGTCGCTGCATAATCTCCGGACAATGGAATAACAACTCCGCCACGGCCATTCCAAGTTACTATAGAATCAACATTGTCTATTTTATCCCAAGTTGTACCATTGGAAATAATCCAGTCGCCAACAGAAAAATATGGTTCAAAGGCCGAGGTTGCTGATATTAAAGTCAAAGAAGCCAAGCTCAATCCACCATTTGGAATAGAATTTCCGGAAACTTGAACTACATAATATCCTCCAGAAACAGCAGATGCAGGAGATATATTTGTTCCGGAAGATGCATTCCAAATTCCTAAATAATGAAGCTGACCAAACACAGATGTCGGTAAAAATGATGCCGGAACCTTTGCGGTAGAATCTAAAGGAGTTACGCCATTGGCAGCCCCATACAATGTATTTGAAATATAAGGAAGAATAGGAATATCAGCAGAAATTAACGTAGTCCCCGAAACGACTCTTCCAAAAGTATCTATCAAAACCTTTGGGAAAACTCCCGAAGTTCCAATTGCGGAAAGATTTACGGAAATATTTCCTGAAGTTGTTATAGGACTTGAACCTACATTTAGAGTGGTCGAAGCAATGCCAACCGAAGAAACAGAACCATAATTTGTAGAAACTGCCGATAAATATTTTTTGTCAAATAAAGTATCAGCACTTGTGATACCAAATCCAATCAATGTTGTAGGTGTTCCGGAGATTCTACTCCAAAATATTGAGGCACTTGTAGCGTCATATGGAAGAACAGGAATATCTCCGGAAGTCAAATAACTACCAGACACAACTCTTCCAAAAGCATCTACAACCAATTTCTGATAAATTCCTGCAACACCCACTGCCGAAAGATTTATTATAATATTTCCGGAACTTGTTATTGGATTATTAGAAATCGTTAATGTTGTTGAAGAAACCCCAACAGACGTAACAGTTCCGGTTCCACTTGTTCCCGATCCACCAGAAATTGTAATAACACTTGCCGAAACAATTCTCCCAAAACTATCTACAATTATTTGAGGAATTTGCGTAGAAGACCCATACGATCCAGGAACGACACCAGTTGCCGAAAGATCTACAGAAACGTTTCTAGAAGATGTAGATAAAACCGATAATGAAGTTGAAGAAACATTTAATACGGTTTGTCCAGGATAGAATTCTAAATATCCAGTAGCACTAGGAGAATATAAAATTATATCATTATCTAAATCAAAAACTAAAGAATTTGTCCTAATATTTGCATTAAGATTTGTTCTAGTGTCTTGCTTATAATAAATTCTACCCTGAATCGCTGATGGCATTTAATTTCCTTAACGTTTAGAAATATTTATGGAAAATTAAACATCTATAAATTCATTACCATCATATTCCAAAGTTTGGTCGTAAAAATCTAATTCTTCCGGATCTGTTATTATACCGTCTACAAAATCAGAATATATATAAATTATAGCAACACAAGTATCTAAAGTCCAATCATTAAAGGGGTCATTCGGAGAACATTCCGTCAAACTTGGAACATATAGATAAGAAAGTTTTTCGAAATTTACTTCACAATTATCTTGGAATAAATCTGAGCAAGCTACCTTAATATTACTAGGAATAATTAACTGCATTGTCCAGCAACCAATTGTATAGGATCGTTCGGAAGATTGTCAAATGCTGGACCTAATATATAATTTTTATTTCTAAAGTTTTCTAGATAAAATGTATAGGTATGTTTTCCTTGAAGAAATATAACATCCTCTAATTTCACCATATTAATTCTGTAAAATTGTTGATTGTATTTTGCGTAAACAAGGTCTCCAATTTTCGGAAGATATGTCGGAAAAACTGCGGAAGTTCCCGAAGAATCATATGTAGAAACAAAATCATAATGTAACTTTGAAACATATATAGGAAAATTATCTGTTCCTACGATTCCTAAAATTCCTACATTCCTTCCTTCGTTTGGTAATTCATAATAAGCCATGTATTCGAATCTTCGATTTATTACAAGGTTGTTAGTTTCTCCAAAAAGATAATCGGGATTTACAAGGTCTACGGGATAATAAATCATCTGAACACCACGTTCGTTAAAGCCTTCCATTTGTAAAACTTCATAAAGACTTCGTTCACTATCATAAGCCGAAGTACATTTTACAAAGAATCCATTAGGCATAAATCCGAACTGGTCATAATTCATGATTTCTCCTTAAAGCAAGTTAGAAGCAAACGAAGTCATATCATCTAAAACTGGATTAGGATTTTTCGAAAATACTAAATCATCTTGCGGAAGGTTTGTAGCAGGATTTCCGTAATCTGGCTGTTGTGTTGTTCCATTAAGACTTCCGAACCCTCTCTGATAGTCTTGTGAAGGTCCTGGAGGAGAATACTGAGATTGTCTGCTTAATCCAGGCTGATAAGTAGGAGTGTGGTATTGCTGTCTTTCTGTTAATTGTCCTTCTTTCCAATCATAATCCAAAAGACTTGCAGCAGTTCCTAATTCTTCTTGAAGTGGACTTGAAGGTTTTTTCTGAGGCTTTTCGGAAACTTTTTTCGAAGGTGTTTCGGAATGTTTTGAAGATTTAACAGGCTTCTTATAGTCTCTTATCTCAGTTAATAGGTCAATACAGTCCGAAATAGTATCTTTATCTCCAGACTTAATTAAGGATGCTATAAGATTTTCAATGTTTTCTAGTGAAATGTTCAAGGTATTACTCCTATGTTCTCATTTTCTAGATGTCCAGAAAATGTTTTACATTTAATAAAATTTGATTTATAACCATATTTAGTGGTTCGTCGGTATCTCAAAGGAGGACCTTTCGGCCCAGACTTATAACGACTAGAGATAAATTTATATCCAGATCGAACGGAGAGTGATCTAAACTTATTTTGTTCACTCAGGTTCCAATAGTTTACCGTTGGAACATACCCGACATTGGTTAATGTCTGCAAGTTGTCCAAAGGGAAATTTGTTTGTTCTGGATACCACTTATCTCCTATTTTCTTTAGCAATACTAACCCTCTTCTAGCAAGTTCGACAGAAGCCGCAACAGGATCGAAGAAATTGTTCATCATGTTTCCTACATATGAACTATATGCGGCGTTTAGTTCTATATTTTGTATACCCAAATTCTGACAATATTTTTTTATTGAATTTGTTTGAAATGTTCTACACCAGAGAACATCATTTTTTCTATTTGCACTATGACTTATAGAAATGTTATGTTCAAACTTTAATTTTTCACAGAAAAAATAAGCGACTTTGAAATGATTACAAATAGAGAAAATTTGTTTATAAATATTTCCTAAATTATATTTGATTTCTTTTGTGTCATTTCCTTTAGTGATTTTTAATAGTTCTGACAAATCATAACATTTAGTAAATAATATTCTTTTTGAATTTCTAATAGTCAGTCCTATATATTCCGGATTCATATCTATAGCAGCTACACAATTACTATTTTTGTTTTTCAATTGTCTTTCATGTTGTTCTTCGAAATAATCTCTCGCCAACATTTTAGATTCTATAATTTTATTTTTTTTCTTAGCTCGTTTATATTCTGTTTTGTTAAAGGCGAACCCAGCCAATTTTTCATTATCGTAAGTTAATACAATAAAATTTTCCTTTAATGAAATAGTAACTGGAATAGGATTCGTATCAAGCACGTTTTGTAACATTACTAATTGTTTTCTTTGGTTCTTATTAGGAAACAATTTCAATAAAATATGATTATATCTATCTGGTTTAAATGTAACTTCATTTTCGAAAAGATTAAAGTTAAATTTCCTATTTCCTTTTAGGTTTGCGTCACCAATAGAATAATAAGGAATAATTCGTTGGTCTCTATATTTTTCTAGATATTTTTCTGCAAGTAATTTATTTTCTATATTTCCAGTTTTGTTGTATTTGTTTAATTGTCTTACATAATTTTGAAGATTTGATTTTCCACCAAACACTATTTCTTTTTCTAAACTTCCTATTAATTTGTTTCTTTTATCATCTAATTTAAATCTTCTACTTTTATTAGTCTCTGTTTCTAATTCTTCTGTATACCTAATAATCAATGATTTTTTTAATTTTTTTGAAGATTTTTCTATTTCCTTTTTCATAGTTACTTGATTCATAATACTTTTATATATAGAAACATCTAATAAATCATTTTTCTTTAATATTTTATCTTGCAATTGTTTAGAAAAATTATCAAAATTAGAATAAACCATTCTAAATGCGTGAGAATATTGTTGCATATATTTTTTAATATTTGTATCTTCTTTTATTTTTATTTTAATACTTACCATAAAAGTATTTAGTTAAAACTCCTCATATATCTAAAAATTCATTCTCATACTCAAACTCTTGCTCGCTATAGTAACCCAACCTATTTTCTTTCCAATGCCTATAGCAGAAATTATTATAAGTTTTTTTTCCATCAGAATAACGGCAGTCATCCACCACATCATGTATTGTTACATATTCTTTCGATTCGTGTTTTCGCAAACCTCTTCCAATGCTTTGTAAAATTTTAATCTGAGATTTGTAAGAAGAGAATAACACAATATGATGCAATTTTTTTACGGAAACGCCTGTAGAAAATGTTCCGTAAGATGCTACTAGAATAGAACCAGATTCGTTTTCTAAACCTTTCCGAATATTTTCTCTAACATCTGCTTCAGTCTTTCCGTAAATCTCATGAACAACTTTTTTAGGAAACTTTTTTTCAAGGTATATCTTAATACTTCTCAAATGTTCTATCTTAGTTACAAGTATTAGAATGTTATCAGTATCTTTAGAATTTTTAACAATGTGGTCTAAAGCCAAGTTTCTGTTAGCATATGAATTTATATCATCTACTTCTTTTTGATAAGAACTTCTAGCAATCTTCATGCTTTCTGGATATCTAAGAATCAAATTTTTAATTTTAATTTGAGAAATAATTCCTTTATCTATCAATTCTTTCGACATAACTTTATGAATAACTGGACCAAGATATCCTACAACTGTATTAAAATCTGCTTCGTTATCAGGCATAGAACCAGTCAAACCTATTCTAAATTTTGCTTTAGAACATTTCTTACCAATTTCCGAAATAGATTTTCCTTGCATCTGGTGACATTCATCTACAATTAACGCATCATACTTTTCGAAAAATCTCTCATCATTTTTGTAAACACTTTGCCATGTAGTTATTAAAACATTCTTAGATAGGTCTAGAATTTTTCCACCATAATTCAAACAAACATTATCTAAAACATTATTCCAACCATAATCATTCTTAAAATCTGAATAAATCTGTTCTACTAAAGATATAGAAGGAACTATTAAAATTACTTTCTTTCCTTTAGCTATTAAATATCTTACTAAAGAATATATTATTAAAGATTTTCCAGAAGATGTAGCAAGATTTAATACACCTCTTCCGAAAAATATAGCTTTTTGTATCGCCTCTATTTGATGGTCATATGGAAAAATATTTACAGAAGGTGGAAAAACTACTTCTAAAAACTTTTGCAAAAACTCTTCGGAAATCTTTTCTCCAAACTCTGATACCTTAAATTCTAATACAGGCTCGTAAGAATAACTTTCGCAAAATTTTAGAAACTTTGATAGAAGGCCAATTGGAAATAAACCATCTCTTGTTAGAAATGATATCTTTCCAGTCCACTGAGAGCACTTATACGCTGGAGAAAACTTATAATCTTTTGCGTAAAATTCCATTAAAGGTTTCAATTCATTATATTGAGACTTATCTAAATTCGCTTGAAGAAAAACTTCCGAAAACTTTCTTACATGTATCTTGTCCATATATAACTATTTATCAAGCATTTAAGAAAAGTCAAGAGAAATTTTAAGAAATATTTTCGGAAAAGATATTAAAAAAACCTTCCAGAAAAACTTCCGAAAGGTTATGCATGATGAAACTAAAAATATATGCCGACTAAAGGTAAACTATAATGTCAGATTTATTTATAGCTTATTCCAAACATCATAAAAATCTTCTTCTCCTTTAATCAATTTTCTAATTTC
>Ga0302280_1002955_pt1 | contig 12611 bp, 7 predicted proteins | sample III_Fen_E1_1_FD_198771 | JGI IMG/M metagenome (GOLD analysis project Ga0302280, IMG submission 198771) | Peat permafrost microbial communities from Stordalen Mire near Abisko, Sweden - III_Fen_E1_1 | ecosystem: Environmental > Terrestrial > Soil > Wetlands > Permafrost | place: Sweden: Abisko...
TTCTGACTTTTTTAAATTTAAAGCCAGTGAAGCCCAGGAATTATTAGCCTGTTTAAAACAGATGAATGTCGAGGAGATTGCTAATACCTACAATGTCCCGACAGATATTGCCTCAACCATCACGGGTTTTGCTATCATCGTTAATACCCTGTTTAAATTAAATAAGAATGAGTATGTGTATATCCTCGAGGCTTCCTTATCAGAAGCGATCTTAGCTCATTTGTTATTTAAATTTGACATGGCAGAAGGAGATAATAAGTTAAGTCAATTAGTGTCTGTGGCCCATTTCCTTTGCCGTAAATATGGCATGGATTTAAATCATTTGAAGCATGTGGCAACTTTAACTGATCAGCTCTTTAGTGCTTTTAGGGATAATTTAGGCTTAGAAGAAAAAGATCGGCTCTATGCGCTCTTAGCTTCTTATTTGCATGATCTGGGTATGTTCGTTAATAATCGGGCGCATCATAAACATAGTGAATATATTATCAGCTCCTTGAATCTTTTTAGATTAACCGAACACGAGATTAATATCATTGCCTGTATTGCCCGGTATCATCGACGTTCAGCACCTCTAAAAACACATTTATTATACAATTCCCTGTCTTCTCCTGAGCAGATCCTGGTGCAGAAATTAAGCGCCCTATTGCGTATTGCCAATGCCTTGGACCGTTCCCACAAACAAAAGATCAAAAAAATTGATGTTAAATTTAATGCGGCGGGAGATGCCACCATCATCGCGTATACCCATGAGAATTTTTTATTAGAAAAAGAGAATTTTCTAGAAAAGAAAGAATTGTTCGAAGAGATCACGGGTAATAAATTGACCTTGATCGTGCGGACACAGGAATAATATATGGAAATAAAATCAAAATTCATACATCGAGATTTGAGTTGGTTGGAATTTAATTACCGGGTATTGGAAGAAGCGGCAGATGAACGCAATCCATTGCTGGAACGCATTAAATTTTTGGCTATTTTTACCAGTAATCTTGATGAATTTTTCATGGTTAGGTTATCTGGTGCTAAAAAACTCTTAACGTCCGGTTATAATAAGCGTGATCAATTTGGCTTTTATCCTCAGGAGCTTTGTGCCGAGATTAAAATCCGGACCGATGAATTAGTTAAGAAGTTTTATGAGATTTACGAAGGTTCTGTCAGGGATGCGCTGGAGGGGCATAAGATTTATATTAAAAAACCTCAAGATCTAAATGCTGATCAAAAGAAATTCGTCCAACGTTTTTTTGACACCACCTTGTATCCGATCATCACACCAATGGCCGTTGATGGTGGCCATCCTTTTCCGGTACTTCCGTCCCGTACCATCGCCTTTGCCGTTAATATTATTCGGAATGATAAGAATCATCTAGCCATCATCCCGATTCCGACATCCGTGCCACGCCTGTTAAAGATTCCAGCAGAAGTTGATGAGTCGGTGTATGTGTTGACGGATTATTTAATTAAAGAAAATTTAGGACAATTTTTCAAAGGATATAAGATCAAGGATGCTTCTCTTTTTAGGGTCTTGCGCGACAGTGAATTGGAAATTGATGAAGGGTTTGCGCCAGATCTGCTAAAAGCTTTGGAAAAAGAATTAAAAAAGCGCTCAAGTGCCAAGTCCGTTTATTTGCAAATGGAAGAAGGGACAACCCCCGAGCTTTTGGAAGTTTTGTGCAGTGGGATTGATTTTTCTAAAGAAGATGTTGTCTTTACCGCCTCTGATCTTGATTTGACTTTTTTATACGATTTAGCTTCTTGGACAGATAAGCCACAGTTGCGCTACCCAAGCTTTACGTCACTCAAATCTGTTTATGAGAATATCTTTGATAAAATTAAGGAAGAAGATTTTATTATTCATGTTCCTTTTCAATCCTTTATCCCGACCTGTGATCTTATTGCAACAGCAGCCAAAGATCCGGATGTGTTAGCTATCAAGATGACGCTCTATCGCACCAATGAGGATTCAGCCATTATCAAGGCGTTAATGGAGGCTGCCAAAAAACGCAAACAAGTAACGGTGGTTGTTGAGATCAAGGCGCGCTTTGAAGAAGAAAAAAATATTCAATGGTCGCGTGAATTAGAACAAGCCGGTTGTCACGTGATTTATGGGATTGCAGGTCTTAAGATTCATTCCAAGATGACCTTAATCGTACGTAAAGAAGAAGGTCGTATCCGTCGTTATGTTCATTTAGCAACAGGTAATTACAACGAGAAAACAGCAAATGTGTATACAGATATTGGATTTTTTACAGCCAATGATGATTTTGCTCGAGATATTGCGGACGTATTTAACGTTATCACAGGGTATTCTTTGCCAAGCCCTTGGAAGAGGGTTATCTCGTCTCCGCATGATTTACGTAAATACTTTTTTGAATTGATTGATAAAGAAATTGATTCTCAGCAGAAGCATAAGAATGGATTGATCATTGCTAAAATGAATGCCCTGGAAGATACTCAAATAATTGAAAAATTATATGCAGCCTCTAAGGAGGGTGTTAAAATTAGATTGATGGTGCGTGGTATTTGTTGTTTGGTTCCAGGGGTAGAGGGTTTAAGTGACAATATTGAAGTGCGCAGCATTGTCGGACGTTTCCTAGAACATTCACGCATTTTTTATTTTAACAATAATGGTAATGGCCGGGTTTTCTTATCATCGGCCGATTGGATGACCCGTAATCTGGATCGTCGTATTGAGCTTCTTTTTGAGATCACCAAGCCTGAACTCAAAAGTCATATCCAGTTTATTTTAGATAGCTATTTAAAAGACACGCGTAAAGCCAGGGTCTTAAAGAGCGATCACAGCTACGGACGCATTAAAAAAGAAGGCGAAACCTTCGACGTGCAGGAATATTTCATCAATCATTATACAAGATAACCTGGCTATTCTTTTATGAACTACTACATCGGTTTAGACATAGGCGGCACCAAGATTGCGGGGGCATTAGTTTCAGCCACGGGCAAGATCTTGACCCGAACCAAAACATCCACGCCTAAAAGAGTCAAACCCAAAGATATTTATACTTGTGTCACTGATGCCATCGATGAATTGATTCATGCTGGCGGGATTAAACCAGTTAATATCAAAGGTATCGGGGTGGGTGTTCCTGGTATTGTCGATACCCGTAATCATCATATCTTAGCCGCTCCCAATATCGCTTTAACTGGTTTCCCTTTAAGTGCTTCTTTAAAACGTAAATATCACAAACGTGTCATCATGACTAATGATGTTAATGCTGGCCTCTTGGGTGAAGCTTGGCTGGGTGCTGCCAAGGGTTTAGCTCATGTTGTTGGCATTTTCCCTGGAACTGGTGTTGGCGGGGCAGTTATTTGTGATGGCAAATTACTGTTAGGTGCACAAGGTGCAGCGACAGAATTAGGGCATGTGATTGTCAGTATCGATGGGCCTCTATGCCATTGCGGCAATCGTGGATGTTTAGAGGCGATGACTAGCCGTTGGGCCATTGAGCGGGATATCCGTTTAGCAGTGAAAGCTGGACAAAAGACAATTGTCTCAAAGCTTAATGACGGAAAATTAGACATGATCAAAAGCCGTATCTTAAAAGAAGCGTTAGCCAAAAATGATATTGTTGTTAAATCAGTCATGGCCAAGGCCGCTAGAGTTTTGGGCAAAACAGCTGTTTCTTTAAATCACACCTTTAACCCGCAAGCCATTATTTTTGGCGGGGGAGTCATCAAAGCATGTGGTGATTTTATTTTACCGATCGTGACCAAGGAACTCAATGCCGATCCCTTTTTCAAGAAATTTAACACCTGCAAAATACTACCTTCCAAATTAGGCGATGATGCCGTCATGCTAGGCGCCGCCCGTTTAGTTCAACAGCTTTAAGAATAATAGAGATTAATTACACTTAAACATTAGATTATTTTTTTATCTAATTCATAAGTCAATGTTTATTAATAGTTTATGTATTTTTCATCAACCCTGCCTAATTTGACAACCTTCAAATATATGTTACCTTTTATGTAGGAATCGCTTTCTTTTCTTATCAATCACATAAAAGACTAAATTATGTTAAAAAAACTACTAAGCTTAGCAGTTATTTTTTGTTTCTTTTTAAACACCCTAGGCCCAATCCCTCAGGCTCATGCCGATTCTGTCTTAAATTTACCCGCACCTGGAACCATGATCGATTTAAGCCCAGCCTATCAGCCGGTTATTATTAGAGGCTTGACGGTGCATCGTGATAATCCATTTCTGTTTGATTTTATCGTTGATGTTGGCCAAGACCATATGACGGGTGTCCCTTTGAAAAGAGAAGGTGAAAAGCTTATTAAGTATTTCTTGGCGTCATTAGCAATTCCTGACAAAGATTTTTGGGTCAACTTGTCTCCCTATGAAAAAGAGAAGATCATTCCTGAAGCCTTAAGCCAAACCGATATGGGCCGTGATCTTTTGGAACAAGACTACATTTTAAAACAGATGACAGCATCTCTAATTTATCCTGAAAAACAATTAGGGAAAGAATTTTGGAATAGGGTATATGCAAAGGCCCAAGAACAATTTGGCACAACTCAAATTCCGGTGAATACCTTCAATAAGGTATGGATCATGGCTGACCGTGCCCAAGTCTTCGAACACAATCAAACCGCCTTTGTCGTTGATCAACATTTAAAAGTTATGCTAGAAGAAGATTATCTGGCATTACAAAAGCATATGCCAACCCGGGGACATGTTGCCGAAGGCTACGTGTCCCCAAGCACGTTGCCAAGCGACCAAGCATTGAATGTAAAAGCGCCCCAGGGAAATCCTTCTTCGACAAGCACTCTAACATCCCAAATAGTAAAACAAATCGTTCTCCCCGAACTCGAAAATGAAGTCAACACCGGTAAAAATTTTGCCAATCTCCGACAAATCTTTAATTCCATCATTTTATCCAGCTGGTACAAAAACAATTTAAAACAAGCCCTATTGAATCAAGTCTATGCGGATAAAGGTAAGGTTAAAGGTATTAATTTAAATGACACAACCATCAAAGAGCAAATTTATCAGCAATATCTGAAAGCCTATAAGAAGGGTGTGTTTAATTATATAAAAGAAGATATTGTGTCATTGCGAGGAACGAGCGAAAAGAGTGACGTGGCAATCTCTGAAAGAACAACTATACCTCGCAAGTATTTCTCAGGTGGAATCTTAAGGGGCAATGCCGCAATGCCTACAATGACAGCTGATGCAGCAATACTGGCTCGAGTAGATGAAGGTTGGGATCAATTAGAAAATATGGAAGCAGGATTTAATCCAGCGATGTCTGCAAAATCAGCCATTTCCAAAGAAGAAAGAATGCACCAAGAAATTCAAGGTAGATTACATAATCTTGAGGAAAAAGGGGTTTTACGCAGTCAAGAAGAAATAGAAAAAATAGCAAAAAATGTGGATGCCCAAAGAAAAAGGGATGAGTTGAAGCGTCAACAAAAACCATTATTAAAGCCAACAGTAGATGATAGTGCTCAAAATAAGGCAATGACTATAGAACAAGTTCAGCAAGAATTTGGATTTGATCGAACGACGGCAGGGCTTTTTATGGAATATTTACATAACGATTCGTTTCAACATATCAAAGATATAAATTTAGCTGAGGCATTTGCAGCTGCTAAAACGGCTCAGTACTGGAGAGATAAGATCAAAGAAAAGAAGGTTTATGATCAATCATTGTATTTCCTTAGAGCGTATGCACAGCATGGTGAAATTACTGATGTGATGATAGCTTTTGCTTATGAAACTGCATTAAACGAAATGAGAAATTTAATAGGGGAAGTGGTGGCCAAAGACAGTCTGCGTCGTGCCATGGAACTCTTTGATGCCCTTAGGGTTAATGCGGCGATGTCAAATCAGCTTCCTTGGGAAACAGAGGAATACCTGCGAGTAAAAAAAGAAACCGGAATGGAAATAGTTGGTTATTCTCAAGCTATTCATCAAGTCTTACAAAAAGTTCAATATCATACATCTAATTCAACTTTATTCCCGATACTTATTTCTGGAAAAACTGGATCGGGAAAAGAATTGATATCTCTTTTAATATCCAAATTGTTATCAAAATCATCCACCATGGAACCATTCATAATTAATGTCAATCGATTGAATGGATTGTCAGGTGATCGACTAGAAGATACTTTTTTTGGAGCTAATGGATATATAGCCAAAGCAGGAGGTTTTAGCAGAATGATTGGGACAATCGTTCTGGATGGTATTGAGGATGCGTCCCCCACAACTCAAGGTTTTTTATTAGAGCTTTTAGAGGAGAATAGAGATAATTTTACCCTTTTAAACGATGAAAGAATTCCTAGAAAAAAAGTTCAGATGATAGGAACAATCAATAAGAGATTCCCGGAGGAATATCGCAAAGATTTAATCAATCGATTTAAAGCCAATATAAATTTGCCACCACTGTCTGAAAGGGCTGATGATGATGTATTGTTATACGAATATTATAATCATCTATACAGTGGAGCAAATTGGAAGCCGTTATCACTGCAGTCTGGGCTTTTCTTGCATGCCCGTGCTAGCAAAATTGACGATGTAAGAAAAATCCAGAATTTAGTTCTCAGGGTCTTGGAATACAGGAAATTAAATGGTAGAAATACCCCATATACGACAATTGATGATTTGAAACTCGCAGATCCAGATTTATTTCCTGGATCAATTTTTGCTGCAGATTACCCCGATCAAATGGATATCAATGGAATTGAAATCCCAGTGAGGGAATTATTAGACAATACTTCCTTAAAATCTTACTGGGCAATTGCCCATGGTCAAATACCTTATTTTTATTTGCCAGAGGATAATCCCATCAGTGAGGATTTGATTGAACAAATGGTTAAACAGAAAGATGCTGAAAAGCAAGTGTCTCAATTTAATTATTGGCTTTCTAAGCCAGAAACTTTTGATCAAATTGGCCTGAAAAATGTCTTTTTGCATCCAGAGCGCAATAAAGATAACCAAGTTTCTGCAATTAAAAGCATTCATTTATCTATATGGGATTATTTACCTAATGGCGAATATATAATCCGTATTTGGGTTACCAGCACTAATGATGAAGATGAAACTGCAAGTCTAACGGTAAATTTAAGTGAGGATGGATTAAGTTTATGGGTTGGACTTTATTCTTGGCTGCAAAGCCGGCTTCTGTCATTGCCTAGTGACCTATCGAAGGAATTAGATAAAAAAAGGAAGGGGATGTTTTTTATTAACGATTATCATGAAGGTATTTTATATAGATTTGAAAATACCAGAAATGAATTTGGAAAATTTATTGAGTATTCGCAAAATACCGTTTTAAAAGAAATAATGAATACGGCGATGACGACAATAGAAAAAGTTAAAGAAACAATGCTTTTACGTTTAGAAGAACCAAAAATAAATAATAATGAAATGAGATTGATTAATTTTACGTACGATGACCCAGAGCTTAATTTAAGTTATGAAAATGCTGTTCGTGAAATATTTTCACGTTTACCTGGTATCCTTACCTTTGTAGATGATCCTCGTGTAGGAAAATACGTAACAATTCCTAAAAGTAAAATTAATGAAGTAAGAAATTATTTACATTCCTTTGAGGATCCTAGTGCAAAGACTTTTGTTTATAAATTTAAGAAATGGCAGGAGAAATTCTTAATCCCATCCAATATAGGCAATCCCCTAGAAATAAATCATTTGGGTGTTGGCGCGAGAGATGATGAGGGAAATAGGATTAATAACCCAAGTATTCTTAGATATGGAGTGAATGATGAAAGTCTTATTAACGGAATCCTAATTACCGATTTACATCAATCGCGTCTTAATAATTTTAGTGATTTAGAACTAATATTACATAAGATTAGATCAGACATGAAAAAACCCTTATCTTGGGGCGTCATCGTCGCCTGGCTCAAAGCCGATCCAAATAATGCATTAAGCTTTATGGCAAGCATCAGAAAAAGTATGGAGTATTATTACCGGCTAACAACCGTGGGATCAGGTTCTCAACAATTTAATGAGATATGTATTTTTGAATCCATGTTTATCCGCGCCTTACAGTTAGATAAACAAGGAAAATTATCTGATCGAGCAATGCTTGGGAAAAAGGAATTAATTAATGGTGGTGCGGCAGATTTTCTGGAAGCTGAACAAGTGAAGCTTGCTTTAAGCTATATTCTCGGCAGAGAACAAGGACCAGAGGCTGATGGTCAGTTATTAATTAATGTTATATACCGAATGGCAACAGAAGAAAATTATCAACCCCCCACCAATCTTCTCGTATATTTTGCTTACCAAATTAATGATGGCAAGCAAAGGATTTTTCCTTTATTACTGATGGAAAAAAATCCAATATTTAAAAATGGTAAATGGCTTACTCAAGAATGGAAAATGTCTCAGACAACAAAGAATATTATTAAATCTGCGATCAAAGGCCAATTTGGCACCTATACACTTGTCCCAATTTTTAAAGATGGTTCTGATGTAATTGGGAAAAATAAGAATACTTTTGAAGCAGATGTAGATCTTCATAGTTTACATAAAGGATTAAACGAATTAGGTATTGTTGCACTCAAGAATGTATCGGATGAAAACAAGCGAACTTTTGAAAGGATAATTGGGTTATCTTCCCCGCCAGTTGGAGACTTTGTCTATTTTTTAATTTTTGATTTTGCGAGTAAAGAACCTGTTTTTATTGGTCTACAAGCAAAGGATCAAAGCTCAGGGCATTTGAAACTTTCCATTGTTCCCTTAGAACTAGAAAAAGAGAAATTAGATCGTCTGATAGATAGATTTGCACCTTTTATCAAAAGTTGTTTTAAAGGCGTTTTTATGCTTCAAATGGTCCCTAAAAAGTTTATTTATATTAATTTTAAACAAGGCAAGATTTCTTTAGAATTTGCGGACAAAGCAGTTTTGGCCAAGACAGCATCCCAGGTAAAAATGATACCCTTGGGGAATAAAGAGGCTCCAGCGTGGTTAGTGGCTCAATTAGCATCATCCATGATTTTTCAAATGGAAGAAGCGCGCAGAAGCTTTCCTGAAATTGATCCTAAAGCTCCGGTTAATGTGACACCTACACGTTTTCAAGATGGTCAAGGGGATAGTGATTGGCCTACGGTCGAAATCATTGGTGATTATTTAAAGCAAAATGGCTATCAGGTTTTCTATGATGGTTCAAAGCCAGGGCACAATATCCGAGTCCAAATCAGCTCTCTAGAAACCCTAAAGAATATTCAAAAAGAAGCTAATTCAGCAATGAGAAGTGTACTACAAAAATCTTCTGTTAATAAGGATATTGATCATGCAGCTTCGGCCATAGCTTCTACCCGCGGTGGTATCGATTTGAATATTTCTAACGGCATGCAAACAGTAATTAAAGATGGTCAAGGGGTTCAAATGAATATTAATCCTGCTATGCTTGCTCGAATTGAACGAGAGGGAATTGATAGCCTTTCGCCAGTGATTCTTAGAATGACACCTATCACCAGCATCTGGCCTTTAGTTGGTCTTCGAGCGCCTACATCAAGTAAAATCTCATTGTCGTAGTATATATTATAGTGCATACTCTCAATAGATACTTTAAAGGAGGGTATTTATAATGACACATATTAATATCACATTTCCGGAAGATTTAAAGATTAAATTAGACAGGGAAGCTGTTCGTGAGAAAACAGGACGCAGTACATTGATTCAAAAAGCTGTACGGATTTATCTGGAACTCAAGGCGCGTAAATCTACACAAGATTTATTGCGTGAAGGGTATCAAGCCATGGCTATTGAATCCAGGAAGCTCATGGATGAGTTTAAGAGTATTGACCGAGAAAGCCTAAAGTATGTCGATTAAACGTGGCGAAATATTTTGGGTAGATTTATACCCTGTGAAGGGTTCAGAACAAGCTGGCCGTAGACCTGTTTTGATTGTGCAAAATGATATCGGTAATGAATTCTCTCCTACTACAATCATTGTGCCTATAACTAGTACCAAGTTCCTTAAAGAATATCCTGCCAATGTTTTTATTCCAAAAGCTACGGCTGGAGTGAAGTTTGACTCGACAATATTGCTTTCTCAAATAAGGGTGATAGATAAATCTAGATTGGCAAGCAAGATTGGACATTTACCTGTATTATATTTGGATAAAGTCGATAAGACTCTCAAGATTAGTCTTGGGATTTAAATTCCCTTCATTTTAAATCATCTTTTGTATTGAAGCTCCCTTGGGCAATGGTTATAATGCCCCAATGGCCCAATCGCTCATCTCCGAACACGATATTTATCTCTTCAAAGAAGGCAATCACTTTAAATTATATGAAAAACTAGGCGCACATCCGGGCATTGTCGACGGGGTGCCAGGGACTCATTTTGCTGTCTGGGCTCCTAATGCCAAAAGCGTTTCTGTGATTGGAAATTTTAATTATTGGAACCGTACCCAACATCCTTTGGTTCCTCGTTGGGATTCTTTCGGAATTTGGGAAGGATTCATCCCGCATGTAGGGCGTGGTGAATTATATAAGTTTTTTATTTGCTCTCAACATAATGGTTATGAAGTCGAAAAGCAGGATCCTTTTGCCATATTTAATGAAGTAGCCCCTAAAACAGCTTCGATCATCTGGGATTTGGAATATGCCTGGCAAGATCAGGCCTGGATGAAGGAACGCCACCAGTACAATAGCCTTGAGGCTCCTTTATCCATTTACGAAATGCATTTAGGTTCATGGAAACGGGTTGTCGAAGAAGACAATCGATCCATGACCTACTTAGAACTCGCCAAGCATTTACCAAAGTATATTAAAGATTTAGGATTTACTCATGTCCAGTTTTTGCCCGTGATGGAACATCCTTTTTATGGCTCTTGGGGATATCAAACCTTGGGTTATTTTTCAACGACCAGCCGTTATGGTTCGCCCCAGGATTTTATGTTTTTGGTCGATACCCTGCATCAAAACGGCATTGGCGTAATTTTAGACTGGGTGCCTTCACATTTCCCCTCTGATGAGCATGGCCTGGCCTATTTTGACGGCACACATCTCTTCGAGCATGATGATCCGCGTAAAGGTTTTCATCCTGACTGGAGCTCCTACATTTTTAATTACGGCCGCAATGAGGTGCGCGGGTTTTTGATATCGAGTGCCATGTATTGGCTGGAGAAATTTCATATTGATGCGCTCAGGGTAGATGCGGTGGCATCAATGTTATATCTTGATTATTCCCGTAAAGCTAATGAATGGATCCCTAATCAATACGGCGGCCGTGAAAATGTAGAAGCAATTCATTTTTTACGTCGGCTCAATGAAACAGCTTATAAAGAATTCCCGGATATTCAGATGATTGCCGAAGAATCAACAGCGTGGGGTGGGGTTTCAAGACCTGTGCATACCGGCGGTCTTGGGTTTGGGATGAAATGGAATATGGGTTGGATGCATGATACCCTGGTTTATTTTTCCAAAGATCCTGTCTATCGCAAATACCATCATAATGACCTGACCTTTAGTTTTTACTATGCCTTCACCGAGAATTTTTTACTATCACTTTCCCATGATGAGGTGGTGCATGGCAAAGGGGCTTTGGCAGCGAAAATGCCAGGTGATGATTGGCAGAAATTTGCAAATCTACGTTTACTCTTAGGTTATATGTTTGCCCATCCGGGTAAGAAATTGATCTTTATGGGTATTGAAATGGCCCAGTGGGGAGAATGGAAGCATGATCAAAGTATAGACTGGCATTTGTTGCAATATGGGCCCCACCAAGGCATCTATCGGTGGGTAAAAGACTTAAATAATTTCTATCGTCAAGAACCTGCTCTCTTTGAACGTGATTTTACCCCAGATGGTTTTGAATGGATTGATTTGAATGATTATAATCAGGGAGTCATTAGCTTTTTACGTAAATCGGCGGATGGCAAAAGCCAAATTGCGGCCGTATGTAATTTTACCCCCATGACCTGGCATGATTACAGCATCGGCGTTCCCCAAAAGGGTTTATGGCATGAAATGCTCAATAGCGACGCGGCTATTTATGGCGGCAGTGGTCAGGGGAATCTGGGGGGAAAAGAAGCAGTGGCTAAACCTTTCCATGGCCGGCCGTATTCCATCTCATTGACAGTCCCTCCTTTAGGGGTGATTTTCTTAAAATTATAGTTCTATTGACGCTCGGGTTTAATGAGACTAAAATAATATTTACATCTAAAAAGGAGATGAGTTTATGAAAGAAAAAGTTATTGAAACAGCAGGCAAGGCGTGGAGATTTTTAGGTCAAAATGGACAAATCAGTGTTACTCAATTACCTAAAGTCCTGAAAGAAAAGGATGAGGTTGTCCTTCAAGCCATAGGATGGCTTGCCCGTGAGGATAAGATCGACTATACCGTTAAGAATCGTCGGACCTTTGTGTCTTTAGTCGAATCTGAACTGCGCGCCTTTAACTCGGTGATTTATAATATTAATGAGCAAATTTCAGCTCCTATTGCTAAGACACCTACCAACGGTAAGCTCAAGGCCAAGAAGTAAGGGCTGATAGATTTTTAAGTTTTGAAAGGGAGTGTTACTTTGAATAGATTCGTGTGTATTCACGGCCATTTTTATCAGCCACCCCGTGAAAATCCGTGGCTGGATGAAGTTGAAGTACAAGATTCTGCGTATCCTTAC
>Ga0302280_1002956_pt1 | contig 12610 bp, 12 predicted proteins | sample III_Fen_E1_1_FD_198771 | JGI IMG/M metagenome (GOLD analysis project Ga0302280, IMG submission 198771) | Peat permafrost microbial communities from Stordalen Mire near Abisko, Sweden - III_Fen_E1_1 | ecosystem: Environmental > Terrestrial > Soil > Wetlands > Permafrost | place: Sweden: Abisko...
CTGGCAAAAGTAAACTACCGCATACACACCGATGCCATAAAAGAAAATATAATACCGCCAAACATTACCAAAGAGCAGGAAACAATGATATATGCCAATGAAGCCGACCTGCTGAATGTGGCTTTGTATGGTAAAACCGCAAAGCAATGGAGGGATGCAAACACGGGCAAAAAAGGAAATATAAGAGATTACAGTGCCATAGAGCAATTGCTGGTGCTGGCAAACCTTGAAAGCCTGAACGCGGAGTTTATCCGCATGGAACTACCGCAGGGCGAACGCCTGAGAAAATTGAATGAAATTGCCATTAAACAACTTAAATCGCTGACCGGCAACCCTAATATTAAAAAACTTGACGATGGCAAATAAAACTCCCACCACACATAAACCCCGCTACAAACACACCCCACTCGGATGGATACCGGAGGAATGGGAAGTGAAAGAATTAGGGGACGTTATAATTAACTCTTATTCTGGGGGTACGCCTTCTCGAAATATCAAAAAGTATTATGAGAATGGCACTATCCCTTGGATTAAGTCTGGAGAAATTAACCAAATTTTTGTCAATGAAACTGAAGAGTATATAACAGAAGAGGCTCTAAAAAACTCTTCTGCCAAGATAACACCAAAAGGGACATTATTATACGCCCTTTATGGTGCTACTGCCGGTGTTGTAGGTTTTACAAACATTGATGCTGCCCTAAACCAAGCTATCCTTGCAATTTTCCCTAATGATAAGGAATTGACAAAACAATTCTTGTTTAATTTTTTATCCTTTAACAAGGACAATATTTTATTAGAATTTACACAGGGTGGTCAGCCTAATTTAAGCGCAGGATTGGTTAAATCGTTAAAAATTCTACTCCCTCCAATAAAAGCCCAGAACTCAATTAATGATTTTATTTCCACCTGGGACAAAGCCATCTCCATCACCACCCGACTCATTACCCAAAAAGAAAAACGCAAAAAATGGCTGATGCAGCAATTACTTACAGGAAAGAAAAGATTAAAGGGGTTTAGTGGGGGGTGGAATAAGGTGAAATTAGAATCAGTCTCTGACATAAGAAGAGGTGCATCACCAAGGCCAATTCAAGACCCAAAATGGTTTAGTGAAACAGGCAGAGGATGGATTAGAATTTCAGATGTTACAAGTTCAAACTTTTATCTAAATCAGACCACGCAGTATTTATCGAATGAGGGTGCTGACAAAAGTGTTAAAGTTGATAAAGGAGATTTGATAATGTCAATTTGTGCAACTATTGGTGTTCCAGTTATTGTAAATATTCCTGCTTGTATTCATGATGGATTCGTTCTTTTCAGGGAATATGAAAAAAACTTAACGACCTTCTTCTTGTACTATTTTATTCAATATATAACAGAAAAACTTTCCGGTGAAGGGCAGCCAGGAACTCAAAAGAATTTGAATACATCAATAGTTGGCAATATTCAGTTAAATCTTCCCAAAATAGAAGAACAAACCGCAATTACCTCCGTCCTGCAAAGCGCAGATAAAGAAATACAAATCCTGAAAACCAAGCTCGAAAAGCTGAAAACCCAGAAAAAAGGGCTGATGCAGGTACTGCTAACGGGGAAGGTGAGGGTGAAAATATAATAACCAACTAAAAATTAAAATATGAAAGTTATTGGAATTCAAATCAACTCAAATGAAGCTGTATTTGTTGTACTCCAACTAAAGTCCGATGGAGAAATTGTACAAACAAATGAGAGTGCAAAATATGTAATAAAGGACCACACTAACTCAACCCAAGTTAGACAATTCAAAGACCAAATTACTGCTGCTTTTGACACTATCAAACCCGATAAGGTTGGCGTTATTGCTCGAATAGCAAGTGGCAGAGCATTAAGGGCTTCTTCTCCTATATCATTTAAGTTGGAAGGTATAATTCAATTATATGAGAAAATAAAAGTTGAATTTATTTGGCCACAAACTATTTCCCCTTTTATTAGAAAGAATGCACCTGACTTTGCTCCTAAAAACAAATACCAGGAAGACGCGCTTAATCTCGCATTTTTCCTTATAAAAAAGAGTTAATTATGGTATTAAGCGGTGTAATTTTAGACGATGATGATTGCCCGGATGCTATTAAGTCATTCATAAGGAACAACAAAGATATAGTCATAAGTGAGTATATTCAAAGAGGGCTTATTGGCGAAGTTTATTTTGGTAAAAGGATAAAACTTAATGACCCTATTGTCTTAAAGTTCTATCTTTCCCAATCAGGTTATGATTCTTCTGAAGAGGCAGTTATTCTCAGGCGTATAGACCATCATAACATACTAAAGGTTCTTGATTTAAGATTTTTAGAGCCTCATTTCTCGTTTTTTATGAGTCCCAAAATACTTGGTGGTGATTTACAGGAACGAATTGAGAACAAAGCAATTTCTTCGAAAAAAGCCTTAGAAACTATTGCAGGATTGTTGTTGGGCATCACTGAACTGCATTCCAAACATTCATTAGTACATCGTGATTTAAAGCCTGGTAATATTTTAATTGATACGACAAAAAATAACAGGCCAATAATAGCCGACCTTGGTTCAGTAAAAAAAATTGCTATTGCCGATGGTTTCGTATCCGCCTCCAAATCTACTCGTGCCTATCTACCACCCGAATCAATACTTGATAATGAATATTATTTCCAATCTGACTTATATCAAATCGGACTGATAATGTATCAATTATTGGGGGGGCATTTCCCTGTTCAAAAGCCCACTGGTTGGCTAAGTGATAGAGAATTCAAGAAATTAGAAAAAATAAAAAATAGCATTGAAAAAGGACTTGAATTCGATAAAATTTTAAACCAGAAAATTATAAAAGGTAAAATCGCAGATACAGCACTTTTGCCTCCTTATTTGGATAGTAGCTTCAAGAGAGTTTTGAATAAAGCCTTGCATATTGATTATTCTTGCAGGTATCAAAATTCATCCGAATTTTTGCAAGCAATTCATGGCCTGTTATGCAATCACCCAAGCTATTTACGCAAAGACGATTATTTAATTGTAAGCCATGAAAACGGTAAAAAATACCGAATATATGAGTATGAGAATGATGGGTATGTTTTAGAAAAAAAATTACCTGATAAAGATTGGCGAAAGGACAACCACCACGATGGTTCATTTTCTTCAATCCTTGCTTTAGCAAGAGTAACCTAAAATTAATAAATATGCTAAACCTCACCTTTAAAGAAGACCATATATCCCAAATCCCAGCATTGCAGTTATTGCAGAAGCTGGGCTTCATGCATATTTTGAGACAAAAAACGGGCAGTAAATCAACTACCGGGTTTTCCTCGGTAGTTCAGGGGGCAAGTGTCAAGGAATCCTTGACAGTTCAGATAGAAGGTAACAAGACAATAAAAACAAAAGAAAAACTGGTAATATGAATGAGGTTGTTATATATTCATCTCCTGGCAACGAAGCCCATGTAGAGGTAAAATTGGATAATGAAACAGTTTGGCTCTCATTAAACCAAATGGCAGAATTATTTGAGCGGGATAAATCAGTAATATCGCGCCACCTGAAAAGTATTTATTTGAATGGTGAATTACAACGTAGTTCAACTGTTGCAAAAAATGCAACAGTTCAAAAGGAAGCAGGACGGGATATAAAAAGGGATATTGAATATTTCAACCTGGATGCAATAATATCAGTAGGTTATCGCGTAAATTCAAAAAGGGGTACTCAGTTTCGTATCTGGGCATCACAAATATTAAAAGAACATCTTATAAAAGGATATACCCTGAACGAAAAACGCCTTAAACAATCGCAGGTAAGATACAATGAGCTAAAAGGGGCAGTTGACCTGATTACAAGGGCAGCCGGAGTTAAAAAGCTGGCAGCAGAGGAAGGCGAGGGGATATTAAAGATACTGCATGAATACAGCCATGCACTGGATCTGCTGGACAAATATGACCACCAACAGTTGCAAATGCCAGGCAAGGGACAAAAACCAGTAAAAAAATTAAGTTACAGCCTCGCTATGAAACAGATAAAAATATGGCGGGAAAAACAAAATGCCGGAAATCTTTTCGGGAATGAAAAGGATGAGTCTTTTAAAAGCTCAATCAATACCATCTATCAAACTTTTGATGGCATAGAGTTGTACCCTTCGCTTGAAGAAAAGGCAGCTAACCTGCTTTACTTTATCGTAAAAAATCATTCATTCAGCGATGGCAATAAACGAATAGCAGCCGGGCTATTTGCCTATTTCCTCAATTTAAACGATGCTTTATTCAAGCCTGATGGTTCAAAAAACATGGAAGACAATGCCCTGGTAGCACTAACGCTATTGATAGCAGAAAGCAAGCCCGAAGAAAAAGACATGATGATAAAAGTAATAGTAAACTTGTTATAGCTAATGAACCCACTGACATTCAAAGAAGACCATATATCTCAAATCCCTGCATTGCAGCTATTGCAGAAGCTTGGTTATACTTATTTATCGCCGGAAGATGCTCTGAATTTGCGGGGTGGCAAAACCACAGGGGTAATCCTTGAAAGCATTTTGCGAAAGCAGCTTAAGGAAATTAATTCCATTAGGTTAAGCTCCAGCAAAACAAGCTTTTTCAGTGATGGAAATATTGAATTAGGCATACAGGCATTAAAGGAACTGCCCCTGCACGAAGGCTATACCACCGCCAGCGAATATGCCTATACCATGCTTACCCTGGGCAAAGCCCTGGAGCAAAGCATAGACGGGGATAAAAAAAGTTTCACCCTGCAATACATTGACTGGAAAAACCCTGAAAATAATGTTTTCCATGTTACAGAAGAATATATAGTCATGCGTTCCGGCAGCAAAGACCACTATGTGCCGGATATTGTGCTTTTTGTAAATGGCATTCCCCTTTCAATCATAGAATGTAAGCGGCCTGATGGGAAAGAACCACTTTCAGAGGCTATTTCCCAGCACCTCCGCAACCAGAATGAAGAAGGAATCCGCAGCCTGTATGCTTATAGCCAGATATTGCTGAGTATAGCCACCCTGCAAGCAAAATACGCTACTACAGATACCCAGGAAAAGCATTGGAGCAAATGGCATGAGATGTATTTCTTAGCAGAGGAGGAGAAAGCTGACAGGGCTAAACTATACCAGCTTGTAAATACTCCACTGGATGCGGGCAAGAGTGAGGCTATGTTTAAGCACCGCCTCTCTTATGAAAAGGCATTTTTCGTGCAAAGAGAAAGTGAACAAAAAAGCGTTAGCGAGCAGGACGAATATCTGTATCAACTCTGCCGCCCGGAGAGGTTACTGGACATCACGAAAAATTTTATCCTGTTTGATGCTAACCAGAAGAAGATATGCCGCTACCAGCAGTATTTTGCTGTAAAGAATATCACTCAGCGAATTCAGTCCGTTGAAGGGGGCAAGCGCAAAGGAGGTGTAATATGGCACACGCAGGGCAGCGGAAAATCCCTGACAATGGCAATGCTCGCCAAGGCAATTGCCCAGCATATCCAAAACCCTAAAATAGTGCTGGTAACTGACCGGGTACAATTGGATAAGCAAATATCAGATACCTTCAGGGATGTAGAAATCCCTGTACGAAGGGCTTCAACAGGCAATCAGCTTACGGAGTACCTGCAAAGCAAAAGCGATGCAGTAATCACTACCGTTATCAATAAATTTGAGGCGGCAGTAAATCAGCTCAAAGAACCATTAGAATCGCCAAATATCTTTGTCCTGGTAGATGAAGGGCATAGAACTCAGTATGGTACATTTAACGTAAAAATGCAGAAATCGCTGCCAAATGCTTGCTTTCTTGCATTTACAGGTACGCCTTTAATGCACAAGGAAAAGAATACTGCGAATAAGTTCGGGGGCATCATTCAGCCGACCTATACCATTATTCAGGCAGTAGCCGACGGCGCTGTAGTACCGATAATCTACGAAGGCCGCCATGCCTTGCAGGAAGTAAATCAGAAGCCGATTGATACCTATTTTGATATGGTATCCGAACCCCTGACAGAATACCAGAAAGCAGACCTGAAAAAGAAATTCAGCCGGGCAGACCAGATTAATAAAACAGACCAGCGAATCCATGCTATTGCCTGGGATATAGTGAACCACTATACAGCCAATTGGGGTGTAGATAAGACTGGAGAACGTAGTGGCTTTAAAGGAATGGTAGTTTGTCCCGATAAACTTACAGCAGTGCGCTATAAAGAAGTATTTGACCAGATAGGGCGTGTTAGTACAGAAGTAATTATTTCTCCACCAGATGAAAGAGAAGGCTATGAGGATGCTTATGGAGAGCCTGCGGATAAGGTACTTGCCTTCTGGAAGAAACAGGAGAGCCGCCTGGGTAAAAACTATGAAACTTCATTGTTGAATAAGTTTAAAAACAGCGATGAGCCGGAGCTGATTATAGTGGTTGATAAGCTGCTAACAGGCTTTGATGAACCGAGGGTAGTAGTGATGTATGTATGCAAGATGCTAAGGGAGCATACTTTGTTCCAGGCAATATCCCGTGTGAATCGGGTGGCTGAAGGGAAGGATTTTGGGTATATCATTGACTATGAAGGCATCCTTGGCGAGCTGGATGAGACAATGAATATCTATTCAGGGCTTAATGAATTTGACCTTGAAGACCTGAAAGGCAGCTTCGCAAATATTGAAACTGAAATTGCAAAACTGCCACAGCATCATTCAGATTTATGTGGCATTTTCAAGGGCATCTATATTAATCTGGATTTAGTTGCTTATGCTGATTATTTAGCAGATGAGGCAATCAGGGTTGAATTTTATCAAAAACTGGCAGCATACGCCAAATGCCTGAAAATGGCACTTTCTTCACTGGAATTTGAAAGAAACACACCTGAAAAACTAAAGCAGAGATATAAGGATGATTTAAAGTTCTTTGTGCAACTAAGGAACTCTGTGGTTAATACCTATTCTGATAGAATTGATTTTAAACAATATGAAAAAGGGCTTCAAAAACTACTTGACCAATATGTAAGCACTAACGAGATTATAAGATTAACTAACCAGGTTGACATTATTGACCGTGAAGCATTTGAAAAAGAGGTTGAAAAGGTACTTGGTGTAGCCGCAAAAGCTGAAACTATTGCCAGCAGGACTACAAAGTACATCAACGAAAAAATGGAGGAAGACCCGGCGTTTTATAAAAAGCTATCAGAACTGATACAGCAAACTATTGCAGATTACAGAGCAAAACGCATATCTGAACTTGATTTCCTGAACAAAGCCAAAGAATATAGCGACCAAGCCATATCCAGAAAAGGGGACGATATTCCGGCAGAGCTTCAAAATAAAGATGTAGCCCAGGCATATTTCAGGCAATTAAAAGATGACCTTTCAGTTAAAATAGAGGACGATGTCCTTAAAAATGATGCTTGCTTAAGCACAGCAATCTCAATTGATAATATTATCACTAAATACATTCTGGATGGGGGGGAACCAATAATAGACTGGCAGAACAAAAGCAATATTACCGGAAAACTTCTTATTGAAATAGGCGACTATTTAATTGATGAATTGAGGGATAAATACAATTTAGTCCTGACCTTTCAGGAAATGGATGTGATAGCGGAAAAATGCCTTGAAATTGCAAAAATCAGATACAAAGCATGATGGAAAGCATACAATATGGCTCAAAGCATATAGCATTTGCACTTGAATATTCGGAACGAAAAACGTTAGGTATTCAAATGACGCCCGATATACAAATACTTGTAAAAGCACCCACAGGCACATCTTTAGAGAAAGTAAAAGAGAAGGTTAGAAAAAAAGCACCCTGGATTATCAAACAGGAAAGCTTTTTCTTAACCTTCCATCCTAAAACACCACCAAAAAAATATATTAGTGGCGAAAGTCATTTATACATGGGTAAGAGCCTGATTTTAAAAATAAAAGATGGTGTTAAGAATGAAGTAAAATATAAGGGAAGGAACTTTGAGGTTACAACTAAAGACAGAACCAAAACTAAAAGTATGATGAAAGAATGGTACAGAAATAAGGCAAAGCAAAAATTTGCCGAAATAGCAGAACCGCTCATTCAGCGTTTTAAAAAGTATAATGTAGAACCCACTAATCTTTATATTCAGGATATGCCGAGACGTTGGGGCAGTTGCACTCCAAAAGGAAAAATAATTCTTAACCCGGAACTTATTAAAGCCCCTAAAGGATGTATTGAATACGTTATAATCCATGAGCTTTGCCATTTAGTGCATCACAACCACACCCAAAAGTTTTTTGACCTCCAATCGGAAGAAATGCCTGATTGGGAAAAATGGAAAGGGAAATTGGAAAGGTTATTGGCATAGGAAATTTCTAAAGCGTAGATTATAAATAAATTATCCTGTGGATAAATAAAGTTAGCATAATACTTGTTTTATTCAAACATTAATTATACCTTTGTGGTATAATTATCAAATGATATGAAGAAGTCTTCCAAAATAACGATAAAGTTCTTTCTCAATGAAAACATTAACGGCCCGATTGAAGACCCGAATGATATACCGTTGCATCCTTTATACATTTTAGTAATATTCAGAAGGAGCAATACTAAGATTAGAAGTCAGTATGGAATGTATTATGAGTCTTTGGAAGAAGTAGGAAAGTATGATGAGAATCTTATGCTTTTTGAAGAAAGAATTATACGAAAACTCATAGAATATGAGGTTTCTAAATACGGAGAGGATGAGTTTTCCTTGGCGGGGCTAAAAGATAAATTTGAAATCTATTCTACAAGTATTAAATCGGCATGTGAAGTTTACTTAAAAGACGAACTCAGAAAGGCTTTTAAGAACACCAAAGATGATCTTTTCCATGTCTTAACTACCAGACATGAACTCGCAACAGTGGAAAGGCTTTTTAAAGCAGGAAAATTACTTTTTAAGGATTTTGAAAAAGGGCTTGAGCCACAGCTATTGGAAGAAATTTACGCTTTTGAAAAATACAAAATGCTCTTTCCTGGAAAATTGTTTGGGTACAATTTCCCAACTGTGATTGATTGGGTAGCGGGGAATCATTTGCAGCAATTGGATGAACTATATAAAAAGACATTCAACAAACAGGATAAAACTCTAAAGGCAATTCATTCGCTTTTAGAAAATTCATGTCAGAAAATACTAAGCAATATAATGTGATTTTTTTTGAACTTATTGTTGGAATGGTAAACCATCTATTCTAACTAATGCTTATAGCAAATTAAATAGAACCTCTTTTAAACTCCTTTAATATTAATTTTTATGGCCTTATTAGGTAAAGAAAAGTTCTCTCCCTCAAGGATGGAGACCTTACAACAGTACCTCGAAACCTATGCCCAGCGAGGTGAAGCAATTGAATATGAAATACTGCTGGACGGTTCAAAAGTAGTACAGCGGACTTCGGAACCACAGCTTTTTGATTTGTATGAAGCATTAGTCACGGCTGACACAAGAGTGCTGGAAGTTATATTCTACCGTGGTAAAAGCAATCACAATGACAGGCGGATTTTTACTTTTGGGGATTTGCCAGCCGGAGGAGAACTCTATGGCACTGATGTTAGAACTGAAGTTAAAAAACAGGTAGAAGCTGCCAGAAACGAGTGGGTGCAGGAGCAAGTGAAAACCGAAAATGAAACCTTGAAGGAAAAGATTGAAGAACTTGAAGAGGAAATTGAGGAGCTGGAGGAAGAACTGGAGGAAATCAAATCAAAACAATCTCCTTTTAACGGGGTTCTTGGGGAAATAGGCTCGAATGTTATAGAGAGCTTCCTTCGCAAAAATCCTAAAATATTGAATTCAATTCCTTTAAGTGGATTGCTATCAGAAAGCACATCTGGCACAATTGGTGAAAACAAAGGTGAGGAAAAAACTCCCGAACCGGAGGTAAGCTATAAAGCCCAGGGTGAAAAGAATGATGATGGGAAGGTTAAATTAAATGATGAACAAAAGGCAGCTATGGATTTTCTTGTTCAACTAAGGAATGCTTTTACGCCAATTGAATTTAAAAAGGCTGTCCAAATTTTGCAGGGCTTATTAGATGATAAATCCAGGATTGATATTGTATTAAACCTTTTCGAACCACCCAAACAATAAACCTATATGATAAATTTCCAGCACTTAAAAATGAATCAACCAACCCAGGTTAAAAAGAGCTACCCTTTTAACAATCCGGATGAAACTCTGCGTAAAAAAAACGGGGTTGTTTTGTTAGCTATTGAATTTTTAGCCAACTTAATCCTCATTAAACATGAGGAAAAGGTTGAGGCAATAAGACAGGAGAGAATTGATATGAAGGAAAAACGAAGAAAGAAGCATATTAAAAGATTGAAACGCTATAAGGCAATCAAATAATAAGGTATAAAACATGAAGTGGCAGGGCCAGCAACTAAATAAGGAATGAAAAAAATGAATATAAAAAAACTATCTAACTCACTATGGAAAAGATAAAGAAAACTAAAAGACTTAGAAAAATGACTCGACCTCATACGATAAGGAAATATAATCCTGACAGTGAGTTAGAAAATGAAATTGAAAAGACCAATGCCCCACATCTTCTTACAGCTTTAAGAAAACTGGCGAGAATCGCTTATTTCTATTATCTGGAGAAGAAGAACATGGGGTTAAACAGACATTGACAATCAGCAAGATATGGCACAATAGTTGCTGTTTCTTACCTACAAAAACACAAGAATATGCAGACAGAAAACAAAATTTTCAGGCAATTTGCCAAAGGGAACATCAAACACAGTTTAAAAAGAATGGGCGCAAACTGCGTCATATATACCCGTGTATCCACAAAAGAACAGGCAGACAACAACCAAAGCCTGGAAACCCAAAGAAAGGCTTGTGAGCATCTTGCCATAAAAGAGGGCTTTAAAATCGGCAGTTATTTTGGCGGCACTTATGAAAGCGCACAATCGGACGAACGAAGGGAATTCAAAAAGATGCTGGATTTTGTAAATAAGAGCCGGGAGCAAATCGGGTATATTATTGTTTATAGTGTAGATAGATTTTCCCGTTCAGGAGCTAACGCAATTTATATTGCCTCGGAACTAAAAAAACGGGGTATCTCCATCCTTTCTGTAACTCAGCCTACGGATACAGAAACAGCCAGTGGTAGTTTTTATCAGAATATGAGCTTTATTTTCAGCCAGTTTGAAAATGACTTGCGCCGACAAAAGTGCATGGCCGGAGTTAAGGAAAAACTTTTAAAAGGCGAATGGGCTACATTAGCTCCCCTGGGCTATACCAATGTTACAAGAAATGGACAGAAATTAGTCGAAATTAATGAGCAGGGTAAGCTATTGAGGAAAGCTTTTCTATGGAAAGCTAATGAAGGTTTATCTAATGAAGAAATATTGGAAAGACTGGAAGAAAGAGGGTTAAAACTGCGAAGCCAGACAATCTCATCTATACTTAGAAATCCATTCTATTGCGGATTAATCTCCCACAATATGCTTGAAGGCGAACTTATAGAAGGGATACACGAAAAGCTTGTTTCCAAAGAAGTATTCCTGAAAGTGAATGACCTTTTAAAGAACAATAACCAGGGCTACTCTCATAACAAGGAAAACAATGTTGTTCCCCTCAAACTATTTCTCAAGTGTGATAATTGCGGGACATTCATGCGTGGATATATTGTGAAGCGCAAAAAAATATGGTATTACAAATGCGGGACAAAGGGTTGCTGCTGTAATAAAAGCGCAAAGCAGCTCCACTCTGTCTTTGAAAAAGTTTTAGGTTCATTTACCCTGAATAAAGAGCATATCCCTCTATACCGAAAAGTTCTTATTGAAACCTTTAATGAATATAATCTGGATAAGGAAGAGGATTGCGGTAATATGAAAAAGCAAAGGGATGAGATTACTCAGAAAATGGAAAGGCTGGAGGAGAGATTTATTAATGAGGAGATAGATAAGCCCCTTTTTGAGAAATTTTACAATAAGTTAAAAGAGGAAAGAAAGGGTTTAGACCTGCAGATGTTTGAGAAAAGCCCTTTTAAAAAGTCGAACCTTGAAGAATTTGTGGACACTTCTCTTGAAATCGTCTGTAATTTAGGGCTTTGGTGGCGTGATGGGGATTATGAAACCCGTCAGAAACTTCAATATTTGATGTTCCCGGAAGGAATTTCCTACAGTAAGAAAAATGACGAATGTCGAACCGAAAGAATAAACTCCCTTCTCTTTCTATTGAACAATATATCAGAGGATTACAACGAAAAAGAAAAAGGGAAACCGGATAATTTTATCCGGCTTCCCCTTCCTGTAGCGGGGGAAGGACTCGAACCCACGACCCCCGGGTTATGAGCCCGGTGAGCTACCAACTGCTCTACCCCGCAGTATATTTTAGCTTTTACTTTCTCTTTAAATGGGCTGCAAAAGTACCCCTTTTTATTGGTTCCGGCAAATAAATTTAAGAATAGCTCATTCTTCATCTTTTTCTGCCTCTTTCCTTAAATCTTTTTGCTCTAATCTTTCCCTGCTATGCACTAATTCCCGTTATTTGCTTCTTTTAAAACCTTTTTTTAGATTAATATGAAACATAGATTGAACCTTTGCGTGGGCTTACTGGGCCTTGCATTATTATTATTATCAGCTACTTTGAGGGTTAGTGGAGCGGGTAACCAGGTATATTTTGCTTCAGA
>Ga0302280_1002957_pt1 | contig 12608 bp, 24 predicted proteins | sample III_Fen_E1_1_FD_198771 | JGI IMG/M metagenome (GOLD analysis project Ga0302280, IMG submission 198771) | Peat permafrost microbial communities from Stordalen Mire near Abisko, Sweden - III_Fen_E1_1 | ecosystem: Environmental > Terrestrial > Soil > Wetlands > Permafrost | place: Sweden: Abisko...
TCGAATCCCACCACTCGCGCTTTTAGGGAGAGTAGTTTAAGTTAAAACAGCCTGTATCGCGTAGATCACCGCAGGCTATGGATGAAGGCGACGGATTGGTTTGATCTCCAGTTCTATGAACCTTCGTGGTGCGAATCCTCCATCTCCCATTTCGACTCTGTAGTTCAATGTAAAGAACGCAGTACTCAGCGCACGTACTTGTACGGAACGCGAGGGACCAATACTGAAATGTGATGGTTCAAATCCCACCCGAGTCTTTTACCGTAGTTTGGACTTTCCTCATAAGGTTGCGCTTTAGCTCAATCAGGTCCAAACTGCGGTTTTTAATTTAGTTGCTTGACTTCTGGCTTGAAGCTTGTTACAATGATGCTTTCAAACCAAGTGAATGTTCACTCCTCTAACTGAAAGGTTCTCATCATGACTGAAACTACCACAACGCCTGAAGCTGACTCGGTCAAGCCCGGAGTTCACACCGTCCATGGCTCCGATCAAGCCAACATCATCCTTCGGCAAACACTTCCAGCCGGTGCCTGGTACGTCCTCGTGACGCCAGCCAATGCACAACAGCTTCGTACTTCTGGACTTACCATGGAAATGGAAGTCAAGAAGCGCTCAAAGAAAGCCGGTGCTGCTCAGAAGGTCAAGGTCATTCAGTTGGAACATACCAACCATGTGAACGGCGACAGATACTTCCGATGCATGAAGACGGAAGTTGCTCCGGTCGTTGCCGGTGACATGCCATTGAGCACCCAAGAAACACCTGCTTAAGGCTTGACCTAGCCGTAAGCTTCTGTTAAAATCACTGTATTGAATGTCGCCTTGTAGGCACAAAACCCACCCGTCTGTTGTCTTAACTGAAAGGGCTCATATGAGCACCACCCTCTCCCGTCCTGCTGGTCGTACTCGTGTCAACTGCAGCATCAGCGCCCGTCCTACCAAGATCAGTAAGCTGTCCGATGGTCAGCGCTACGTGATCGCCCGAACGGACAAGGACTTCGAAACGTCCGGTAAGCTGATGGCTACGATTTTCACCCACAACTCGAGCGCACCGTTCCACCTTCCTGATCAACGGATTTACAAGGTGGATGCCACGAACACGGTTACCAAGTAACCCACGATCTTTGTCCTCCTTGTGTAGTAGGCTGGTGATTAACATCACCAGTGCTACTTTGTCTGAAAATAGCCTGGGTCGGCTGAAACTGGTAAGCCGTCGGTCTGAACCACCGAATATGCATGTTCGAATCGTGCCCTGGGCGCTTGTCTGTGAATAAACTTGGACTGGTGCAATCCCAGCAGGAGGCATCCTGGCAAGTTATAAGCTCCACACAAAGCCAATCCGAAAAACCTGGATTGGTGGTAGGAATGCACTCTAGGAATCGGTCTTCTAGAGGCCTACTGAGGTATATGTTCATGAGCGGATGGTACCCCGTTAACATGAATGTATGCCTAGAGTCCCGGCGCTACTGGGACCGAAAGAACTAACCTGAGTTGATGATCCTGCTGTACAGGATGTCAACAATGGATATAGCCCTGCGAAAACTTGAAAGTTCGCAGGGCGGTTCGCTTTTATAGATGCTTGACTATTCACCAGAGTTTTGATACAATTGAGCCATCAACAAGGAGAACTTATCATGGTCACAGCAATTCCTGAAGCGACACTCTTCGAAGACCTCCGTAAGGAAGTCATCGCGTTCATCCAAAAGGTTCGGCAAACCAAAGCTGGTGGTCGTTCTTGGGATGTTTATGGAGTCACCGGAGTCCATCAAATTGCCATTTTGGTGGATCGGCAGCACTCAAATCCCAGAGCCACCGCAGTACGTGTGGTGATCTGGGACCATAAACACAGAGCTGGACAGTCGGATGATGGTTGCATCGAAGCGGTGTTCCACGTGGGTAGCAAGGTTACGGAAAAGCGTTATGGATCAGTTAACCCGGGAGCAACCAAGTTTATGGAAGCCATCCGGAACTGCACTCGAGGACTCAACAGTCCTACCAAGTCGGTTATCACGAAAGAACATGCTGAGCATAACTTGACAGGTAAGTGAGCATCTGTTACAATAGCACCATGAAACACTTTGCCGGTAAAATTGGACTCGCAACGATCAAGAATGGTACAAACACCATTTGGGGTCGCCAAGAGTTGACGGATCCAACGGAAGACCAAATCTTTCAAGTTGCCGTTCATGCCAGGAGGAATGGTTTCGTGGTGGTACCAACTCACTTCACCAATGAAACATCCAGGGAAGAAGTGAGCAAGCTGCTCCAACTCAGCTGCTAAATACAGTTCGTAACCCGTTGTCTGTTTACTACTCTCACTGAAAGGTCCGCGCTGATGAATCTCAATTTGATCCTTGTTCTTGTCATGGCCGCAATCACGGTCTTCACCGTCCTCTATGGAATTGGTCATCCGATGCCCAACTTCATTACGACTTGGCTCAATACCAAGCTCGGCAAGTCTTGGGGACTGGTGACGTATCTCCTGCTTCCGATTGGAGTTGGAATCGTCACTCTGGTGTTTCCGGCCGTCGTTGGTGTACTCGCTGTGACTCTGGTGGATGCCCTGTATGGATACCTTCTGTTCTTGGATTTTGTGAACAAGACGGTCGTTGCGGCAGTTGCCGCTGTTCCACCCAAGGTGATCCAGGTTGTGAGTGTTCCATCTGTATCTCCGGTCGCACCGCCTGCCACTGGTCCTACTGCCTAACACAGTCCTTCTAAGTCGACTCTGCTGAAGAGTTGCCATGAGACCCAGGAAGCCCATCTTCCTGGGTCTTTTTATTTTCATCGCAAAAGCGCTTGACACCAGACTTTACAACCTGTAAAATAACGTATCACATCGCACAAAGGTTTCATCGGATGTCAATAGCAGAAGAAGAGATTACAGCAGTTGGTAAAGCAAAGCTCCGACAACTTGGTGCAAGAGGTAAATATCCAAATCCATTCTTTTTAGCCGATGATACCATTATTGGTACCGAGTATACCTCCATTCTCACCGATAAGCTTGAAGCCAACCTTAATACTCACATCACTCGCTTTGTTAAGCAAGCACTAAAAACTCATCCGGATGGAATTCTAACAAGGAAAGATGCCACTAAGTTGGCATCATCTAACGGCTTACCTTTCCCCGATTGGTTTGTCAAACCGACGAATCAAGTTCAGGCCGGCAGGTATAAGTTACCATTCAATCATCCTATACTAGATCAACCTTTCACCGTGCTAATTCCTGCTCTTGACCAAGAGGACGTACTTCAAGAAAAAGCCAAGAAAGTCAAGTACATCGCTCCAGTCAAAGCCATTCCTACCAATGACTTGAGTCACTGCTCAGAACTTCCTAAGCCAACAATTCCTAAAGTAGATCCATTGTTTGTACCATATGGATACTATGAGGACTTGAAAACCATCTTACAATCCAATACATTCGTTCCCTGTTACATTTTTGGTGAGACAGGGATTGGTAAGTCTTTGACGGTGCGACAGATAGCCGCACAGTTGAATCGTTCTATAACCCGAGCACAAATCGTACCAACCACAGATGAGAGTGATTTGCTCGGTGGCTTCAGGTTGAGGAATGGTACTACTGTCTTTGAATTGGGTCCGATCGCGGTGGCCATGATTCAAGGTTCCATCTGTTTAATTGATGAAATTGATCTTGGTTCACCCCGACTTTTGTGTCTTCAAGCGGTACTAGAAGGTGAACCGGTGCTAATCAAGGCTATCAATCAGGTGATCGAACCTGCTCCTGGTTTCACTGTGGTGAGTACTGCCAACACTATCGGCAAAGGAAATGACTCAGGACGATTCACTGGTACTCAGGTGATGAACTCAGCAATGCTCGACAGGCACATTGCTTCTTTTGTTGCTGAGTACCCACCAGAATCCATCGAGGTTGAAATCTTGACCAGGAAGATGCAAAGTGTTGCTACCACAGTAGATAACGAATTCATTGCTCGCCTCATCAAGTGGGGACGCGCTACGAGAGAAACGCAACACCGTGGCACCTTTCCGGATGCCATGACACCGAGAGCACTGGTTGGTGCTGTATCTCTCTGGGCTATCTTTGGTGGTGATGAAAAGAAAGCCGTCAATCTCGTAACCGAAAAACTTCCAGTTTCAGTTCGTACAGCGTTCCGCGAGCTCTATACCAAAGTCTGACTTAGGAGTACTGCATGGGTAATAACTTACGTCCACCATCGTTGACTTTTCCCGGGAAGATACCACTTGGGTTGACGGCTGAAGGAATGGAGATTCCTAAGCACAAGGTGGTCTTCATCAACTGTTCCAATCACAAGTTCCATTTGAATGAAGCACGGCAAGATCCTTTGCGGCATGTCTGGAAGTTCTTGATTGATGGAGACAGGTTGACGATCCGTGACACTTGGAATCTTGCATGGTCGGCAGCAGAAGATTACGCAAAGCTTCGTAAGGTTTGGGAGGCTCGACTCATGGACTTTAAGGAATAGTTGACAGAAATTCCTATTCTCGTATACTTAGTATCAGACTCAGTCAAGCTGGTTCGTCTCCCCGCACTTCCCCAGCAAAGTAAAAGTGAGGGTTCTCCTCGGAATTGAGAAAGCCGCTGGAGCTTGAATATTTGGACTCTCAAGTGCTATTGTCACTACTCCATGAAGATGGAGACTACCAATAGCACTAAATGCGATGGAACTCTACCACAAGTTCCATCTGAGTTGAAGGTAGTCCAGTTTCGGAATAGTTAAACCCAGGCTCTGTTATCCTGCAACCTGGTACGCATTCTCCGTCAAGCCGAAACGTAACCTTCTATTGACTGACCTTGAGTTGGATCAAAGCAAGTACTTCTTATAGTACTTGCTTTGATCCGTAGTATCGAAGTTTACACATAGCACTCCATGTATTACTTCTTACTGAAACAGTAATACAAGAAAGAGTGGTATATGCGTGGATAGGAGTGGGTCAGTAGTAAGCTTGACAATCCTTTTGTTCCTGATACAATACAATCAATGAAACGCCAACCAAGCAATCTAATAGCACGAATCACGGACTTTACGGATGTGCTGCTCAACTACCAAGCATCACTCAGTAATAAAGCTTCGGTAGTCCAAATGGACGTATGGGCTTTAGTATATGAGCAAAATAATCCAGTACCGCTATATTGGATCACTGATGAGGGTGACGGCTACGAACTACTTGGTACAACTTTTACATTTGATAGAATCCATGTATACATCAATACACCACATTCCAGTGGTGGTCATTCCATTGTTTCATCCAAAATTGATATGGTCATAGACAATTGGACTTTGGAAGCAAGAACTCGAGGTAGCAAGCCTATTCCACTATCCGACTTCATTAGAGATTTTGGTATTCAGCAAGATGAAAAGTATCAAGAATTGGTGCGTACAGTACCAGTAGTTCGATCCCGGCAGATGGAAAGTAACACCTAAATAGTTCCATGCAATACCTTATCTACTCAATCATTGCGTCACCAATCTTGCTTGTAGTACTACTCTTTGTCTTTGCTCGTCATGAGAGCTCAGATAAAACCGACTCGGTTGTAGTCGATTCAGTATGGGTCAGGGTTGACGAATCCAATGCTCCACTTGTCCGAGTAGTATCCATTTCACCAGATGGAATGGTACTTGCGGAAACATTGGATGAAGTATCCTTCACCATGACTGTGGTGGACTTCCTGAACACCTACAAGCTGTACCAGTCTTAGATGATAATGAACTCGTAAAGATCATACTTCATCGTAGTGGTCAGCTTCCGACTCGGTGATGGATCCCATACAACTCCATTCTCGATCACAATGGCATGGCTACCATTAGGAGTGTAGATGGAAGCCAAACCCCGAGCTTTTTGGTTCCGCTTGAGCCACTGTTCCACAGGTACTTCCTTGCGAGTATAATACGCTCGCTTTATGGGATGCTTGAGCTCTCGTAGCAACCAGGCTATGTCATTGGTGGTCAAACCGTAACGAGTAGTACCATTCCAAGCTTTCCGTACAGTGGAATACGGAAGTTCGAGCAGGGAAGCTACTGCGGCGATCACACAGTCCGAATTGTGTTTCTGTTTGATCTGAAACATAGAATTCTTCTAAGTTAGTGACCCACGCACTTTCCACAATCCGATCCGTCAGTGTTATAACCGCAGGTTTCACAAACAATTGCATTGGCTTTGGTGTACCTGTGACAGTGGTTACATTGGATCAAACCCTCTTCTCGGAGGCAATTGGCTTTGGTGGGTTCAGCCCAAGCGGCTACCGAAGTAACAAAGAGCCCATTGGCGATACCTACCCGAGCAATGGTATAGGCATTCACATCCCACAAATCAATGTAGTGGAGAGTTTGATCGCCGATGTGGAGCTTCCGAATTGGTGCATCACCACCCCATGTAGCGATGATCTGAGCCTGGCAATACCAAAGCAGGGGAAATGTTTCCTTGTTGGCATTTTGGATGATTTCTTGGAGTTGTGTGAGATTGGGACGCATTGTTTTCTCCTTTGTGTTGCGTCTATTGTATCAGGTTGCTTTGAAAGATCAAGCCGTCTTGATCAAAATTTATTTTCTTAGAGCAAGTGCTTGACATGATGCCGAGGGATGATATAATGATGACACAAGGAGAAAGCCATGACAAAATTGAAACCCACGGACATCGTTCAAGTTGGAGACCGTTACTACTGGAGCAATAAACAAGGTGAAGGAGAACTCCATCTGACTTTCGATTCGTCCTGCTGGTCAATCGGGAAAACCGTTGCGGTTGCTATCCGACATCTGCATGATAAGGATACCCGGAAGGCTCGTATATCAAGGAGCAAGTAACTATTGACTTCTTGCCAAGTGGTGATATAATAGAGCAACACAAGGGCGCTTCATGTTACCCAGACCTTATCAAATTCAATCCATCCAAGCCATCAATGATCGGTGGCAGCACCACCAAGCCACTTTATTGATCCTTGCCACCGGACTTGGAAAGACTGTAACCTTCTCTCACATAGCCAATGAGAGACTTCCACTTGGGAGAGTACTCGTTTTGGTGCATCGTGATGAATTGCTCCGTCAAGCAGCCGAAAAGCTCCACCAAATCACAGGAATCCAACCTGGAATCGAGCAAGGAGCCACCAGATCATCCAACGAACAAATCGTGATTGCTTCGGTCTATTCCATCAAAAATCGTCTAAAAGACTTCAATCCATATGATTTTATGACGGTTATCGTGGATGAAACGCACCACGTAACTTCCAACTCCTGGTTCACAGTCATCAAGTACTTCCAACAGAACTTGGCACTCAAAACACTCGGAGTCACAGCAACACCGATCCGTCTTGATGGTATTGGACTCGGTAAAGTCTTCCAGTCTGTGGCCTTCCAATATGATGCACCAGATGCAATCAAGGATGGTTGGCTTGTACCTATTCAATCCAAGATCATTGATGTCCGAGGTCTGGATTACAGCCTCTGCCGTGAAACTGCCGGTGATCTAAATCAGTCCGATGCTTCCAAAGCGCTGGAAGATGATCGAGTACTTCATCAAGTGGCTAAGTCGATTGTCTACTTTGGGTTGACGAAAACCCTAGCTTTCTGTGTGACCCTGAGCCATGCCGAAAAGCTAACCAAGTATCTCAATGCTCTCGAACCTGGAAGTACCAGATGGGTTTCAGGGAAGATGCCAAAGCTACAACGAAGAGCTCTACTGGAAGACTTCGCTCAAAAGAAGTTCCGTATCCTTTGCAATGTCGGAGTGCTAACAGAAGGCTTTGATGATCCATCCATAGAATGTGTCGCCATGGTGCGACCCACCATGAGTGTGGCTCTTTACACTCAAATGCTCGGAAGAGGCTTGCGACCACTACCTGGTGTGGTGGATGGTTTAGTGAATAGATGGTCCTCCATAGGTACTTCTGGAAAGAAGGTACTGCTTGTTTTGGACTTTGTTGGAAACTCAGGACAGCACTCACTTGTGACCGCCGGCAATGTACTCAATGGAACACCACCAAAAGATCCAACTCCTAGGAAGAAAATGCCTCGACATTCCAAGACCCGAACGGTGAACTGGTTCCAACTCCTGGATGGTACTGTTTCATTCCCGATGAAACTTATTTGGGATGGAATCAAGAAAGTTTGGCGATCTGCCTTAAAATCAGCAAAGAAGGCTTGAAGTCTTGCTCATACGTGATATAATCTAAGCAACACAAAGGAGACAGCAAATGGGTTACGAAACGAAAGTATACATTGGAACGGCATCGGACTTTATGTCCGAGAACGGGAAGAGGTACTTCATGACTTCCGCCATGGTTGACCTGTGCAAGGTTGACTACTTGGGATACAATCCCACCGAGCGTGAAGCCAAAGGAATTCCAATCTTCATGTACGGTTCCGATGGTGACACCAAGATTCTGGAAGACAAATATGGGGAGAAGCTCTATGCTCTTCCCATTGCGGAGTTCCTTGAAAGACTCCAGAAGTGTGATGATGGATTGTATATCCGGTATCGTTGGTTGATCCAACTTTTGCACTCGATGACAAAAATACCTCGCAAAGGTAGCCATGGAACGCAACCCACCCATGTGGTACTTTTTGGGTACTAATGGTGCTTGACTTCTTGCCAAGTGGTGATATAATCTAAGCAACATAAGGAGACAGTTATGGCTACCGCATCATTTGGATGGACCAAGGAAGAATCTGTGGAACTGGATAAGCTTACTAACGGAGAACTGGTTGCACTCCGGAACATCCTCGCAGCACCGTGTCTCAAGGCGGATGACTTGAATACAAAATGTGACCAAGTGGAGGTCCTTCTCCGTGATCGTGGATTCTATGCGGAAGATGGTGAGAGACTGTATTGTCCCAAAGAGTGGCAAAACATTGTAGGATAAATCACATGATCTTGGAACTACACGACTTATTTGGTCGATTGGGTTGGGAGAAGATGAATGACCGCAAAGCCATCGCATTGAAACTTAAAGAGTTCCGCCGTAAGTTTGGAAAGCTCTACCTGATTCAAAAAGGTAAGAAGTGGAGGTTTGTTGGAGGATTTTTCCCAACTCCACACACTTTAATCATCAAAGATGCTTGTTGACTTCTCACCAAGCAACCCTATAATGCAATAGACGCAACACAAAGGAGACAGTCATGCTTATCAACGATCTCGGATCAGTCATTCGCACCTATGACGGAAAAAAGTACAAGATTTCTGTCAGTCATACGGATCGCTATGAGGAAAACAAGTGGAACCAGTTTTCCGTCCGATCCCGCATCTTCGTCAGTGGTCAACCCAAACCGACCTTTCCACCTCACCCGGTGTCCTATGAATCCAATCCGGAGAATGATCTTCTTTGGGTGGCATACAACGCCGCGGAAGTAAAGATCATGAAGGAAGTCATCGAGAAAGCTTATCCGTTGATTCCTCGTGAACTTTTGGATCATCTCCGCTTCAGTCGGAAGTGCGGTTGTGAAATGTGCCCTTGCTCACCCGGTTTCTACGCGGGACAAGGGCGGAAAGGAACTTACTGGGTTGAGATGGAAAAGTACGTCAAACCCGTACCGAACTTTGTTCCTGGACACGCTTCCACATATCTCCAGAGCCACAAAAGCATCATCAATCCCGATTTCACTCATTGAAAACGCTTGATACCTGAGCTAGACCTGATATAATAGCATCAACACAAGGAGAAGCTCATGCACATCGCAGAATCCCACAAGCCATTCGAAGTCGTCCTTCGGCTCGGAGCCAATCCATCCGACCCTTTGGACAAGACTGCCGACTTCTTTTGGCTGGCACAGTCCGACATTTTCAAGTTGGATGTCCGCAAGGACCAGACCATTGAAACCACTCACTCGGATATGTCCGATGGTGGTACCTGGCGCTATGTCTTCATCACCATTGGCGTCAATGCAACTTGTGTGGAGAGCGCTTGTTATATCGCTCGCCAGAAGATGACCACGATCTGGTCGCAGCTCGGAAAGAGTCATAACTTCCATCCGAACGTCCGGCGCATCGCGGCTATCATGGAAGCTCGTGAAGACAACGCCGATGATCAATATGCGGCTGACCCCAACCCACGAGCCTGGGTTCCGGCTGATGTGGAACCCGAAGAAGCCCCCACAAGGGTCTACAAGGTGGCCACCCCTGTAGTCGTTCATGAGGTCGAAACCCCTGTCCGGGCACCTAGGCCTGTCCGCGAGCCTTCTGGTGATTCGGCACCTGGTGAGGTCATGGTGTACGGCAAGTCCAATCCTAATGTGATCCTAAGAGGTGAGTTGAGCCCCGGAGAATTGTACACGTACTGGGGTCCTGCGATTCGCAATATTCTCAACAAGGATGGCTCATCCTGTGTTTCCAACGTAGCCAAGAAGTCATCCAGAATCGACAAGCATGCCACGAAAGTCGTTCGGGTCCTCCAGATCAATGAAAGGTGGGAAGTACAATGAAGAAGTTTGTATATCAACTCGTGTTTTATGGAAGTAATGATGTATGCGGTGGAAGCTTTATACGGAAAACCTCGACAGTTTTTACTTCCGAAGAAGCTGCTCGAAAGAGAATTCCCAAATTTACCGAACTGGCTCTGGCTGAAGTGGGTGTGATGCAGGTCGACAAGGAACAACCGTACGAGGTTCAGATTATTCCACTCGAAGTTATTGACGATGTTGCTTGACACCTGAGCCAGACCTGTTACAATAGCATCAACACAAAGGAGAAAGATCATGGTTCATCCTACCCCGTCACCCAGATCCGAATTGGAAAGCTTCTCACGCTGGACCAATAGTTGCTCATTGCGATCCCTTCGTTCTTGGGTCCAAGAGAAGTATCCAGGTGCCAACCTCAAGCTCTACAATCGCGATGGGCTGCGTACCAAGGCCATCGCAACTTTTGTTTATGGACCAGCAAAACACATCGACGATGTTGCTTGACACCTGAGCCAGACCTGTTACAATAGCATCAACACAAGGAGACAGTCATGCTTAAGATCACAATGGAAATCGACACAGAAAATGATGCATTCGATCAGTGCGATTGCACCAATGAGGTAGCCAGGATCCTCCGAGACTTGGCTAAACGCCTTCAGATTCAACCCAAAGATGTTTACAACCTCCAAGACACCAATGGGAATCATGTTGGTTACTGTCGAATCGAGGAGGTGAAGTCCAATGGATAAACTTCGCTCCAACACCACAACCGAGCCCGAAGTCCTAGTCAATGGAAGCCATCGAGAAGTCGGGAATGATGAACGATTGATCCTCGGCGACCAATATCACTGGCATGAAGATGGAATCTGGTATACCATCACTGTCGAACTTCCAAACGATCCTGAATACTTCACTGGTGCGGAACTCCATGAAGTTTGCGATGATATCGAAGATGCCACCACCTATATCACAAGGAAAGTCTAATGAGACCTCGATCTCCAAACAAAAAGGGTCGCCCGTATTCCAAGATGTTGGAAAAGCAAGCGGTCTTCGGTGAAACGACCATCCAAGCTCTGACCTCACTCAATACCAAGAAGCCCACCACACCACAAATCAAACTCCGGAAGAAGCGATGAATATCATCACCAACACTTCCAAGCAACAGACTGCCGCTGCCGTGACTTCCGCCTGGCTCGCACCGCAATCTACACGGAAGTCCAAACCCACCATCACTATCAAAGTCCGCAAAAACAAAAGGAGATAACACTATATACCGACTCACCAAACACTTCACTTCTGGTAACCTCAAAGGTCTCTCCTTCACTTCCACCGGCAACGTCTACATGCGACCCGGACTCTGTGTTAACAACCGATGGGGTTCCGCCTACGTGGTCCTAAAGTGTGACCAGATCAATGGAATTGCTGAATCTGAGTGAACTTACTTGACATTAACACCAACCATGATACAATCTAATCAACACAAGGAGACCAACTCATGATGCATCACAAGTACACTGTAGACGGAAAAGTTCTAGTTCTCAAGAGAACTGGATCGGATGGGATTTCAAGACCAAAAGATGACATCGCATTCCAATGGCCTACCGCAGGTCCAGTTGAACCCACAACTTGGGATCCAAACCCAGTTTGTGGAGGTGGACTGCATGGTTGGGCTTGGGGTATTGGTATCGGAGACGGTTCAAACTTTGACTTCTTCCGGGATAAGTGGATTGTCTTTTCCGTACTACCGGAAGACTTGATCGGTAACATTGACTATGGAATCAAGTGTAAAGCTGCAAAAGGTGAAGTCATCTATTTTGGTGACTTCGATTCAGCTTTTGCATTGGTTGCACCTCATCAATCTGCGGCCATTCGATATGGAGTGGAACTGAACCTTGCCGATGTTACCAGTGATGAAAAGGTCGAAGCCAGCTCCGGTGATTACTCGCAGCAAGCCAGCTCCGGTCATTACTCGCGGCAAGCCAGCTCCGGTGATTACTCGAAGCAGGCCAGCTCCGGTCATTACTCGAAGCAGGTCAGCTCCGGTGATTACTCGCAGCAAGCCAGCTCCGGTGATTCCTCGCAGCAAGCCAGCTCCGGTGATTCCTCGCAGCAAGCCAGCTCCGGTGATTACTCGCAGCAAGCCAGCTCCGGTGATTACTCGCAGCAAGCCAGCTCCGGTGATTACTCGCAGCAAGCCAGCTCCGGTGATTCCTCGCAGCAAGCCAG
>Ga0302280_1002961_pt1 | contig 12593 bp, 11 predicted proteins | sample III_Fen_E1_1_FD_198771 | JGI IMG/M metagenome (GOLD analysis project Ga0302280, IMG submission 198771) | Peat permafrost microbial communities from Stordalen Mire near Abisko, Sweden - III_Fen_E1_1 | ecosystem: Environmental > Terrestrial > Soil > Wetlands > Permafrost | place: Sweden: Abisko...
TAATATGCGGAATAGAAACTCCCGAACCGCACCTCTTTCCCTTCCATATTGCCGGAAATGTTACGCACTCCCATTGCAGTGATTGTTGGATTCCCTTTTACTTCCTGCATGATCATGGGTATTGTAACCAATAAAAGACCAATGGTCATCACAATTATTATCATCCGGCTAAACCTTTTTTCATTGATATAGTATCCTATGCAAAAAATGAAGGCCATAGGAAGCAAAAGAACTATAATGCAATGAATAATAAATGAAAAAAAGTTTGGATTTTCAAACGGATGGGCATCGTTAGCACTGAAAAAACCACCGCCATTAGAGCCTAATTCTTTTATGGGAATCATTACGGCTACAGGCCCTGTAGCCACCTGGCCAGTATCATGTTGTAAGGTATGAACTGTTTGAGGACCGGCGAAGGTCATGGGCATTCCGCTAAATAAAAATAATATAGCTACCACAATTGAAAGAGGAAGCAAAATCCTTGTGAGCGACCGGACAAAATCTCTGTAAAAATTTCCAAGGCATTCTCTTGATTTATGCATCAGCCCACGGACTAATGCGATGCCTGCGGCAAGACTTGTGGCTGCGCTCAAGAATTGTAATAGTGTAAATACTGCGAGTTGAGAAAGGTATGTAGCTCCGGTTTCGCCGGAATAATGCTGAACATTGGTACTCGTTAAAAAACTAATGGCCGAATTGATCGCCAGCGACCATTCCATAGAAGGATTGTGGGTGGGGTTTAAAAACAATTGGCCCTGAATGAGCAGGATAATGATACCCCAAACGAGCCAGACCAGGTTTATTATCAGCAAAGAGGCGAGATATTGTTTCCAGTTCATCTCGTTTGCTGGATTTATTCCGCAGACTTTATATATGAAATTTTCAACGGGTTCCAAAAAGCTGAGCCAGCTTTGCTCGCCCTTATAAACCCCAGCCATATAATTTCCCAACGGCCACGCAAGTAGCATGGCCGTTAAGAAAATAAGAATCCCTATGACAGAAGGTTGTACCATTGAGGTTTACCTGTTAACATATTATTCATCGGTATTTGCACATGTTTTATATCCTGAACAACACCGCAAAAATGATCCGGGTTTCCTGATTTACAAGGTTCGGTGTCCAACCGGCAGGAATTGCAGTAGTTGTATATCCATCCGGCGAAGTAACACCGCCCGGGCCAGCAAAATAAGGAACACTTGAGTGGCGATGAACCAATTCAACTTTGAATTCCAGGCTCTGGCTTGGCATCCATCTCAAACCAGTTGAAGCATCCCATCCGGTAAAACCAAGTCCAGGAGCTTCCAGGAAAGCATTAGGGTTAATCGGTGCTGTTGGATTATATGGGTTTGGCAAATCACTTGCCTGACCGGTAGGTTCAAGTACCAGGTAACGGCCGGGATTTGTCATCAATCCGCCGCCAAAATACCATCCGAATTTATTCTTGGCAAACCAGATATGATTATAAATCATAGCGCTTAAAAAGTATTGAGCAGGTGCATTTGGGTTGTGGGTGTTGAAACCGCTCACACCATCACCTTGTTCAAAACCTAAGTCACCTGTTAAAGATAGTGCAGCCCTGTTAATCCCTTTGATTTTAGATCCCTGGTAATATCTGAGTAAAAAGCTATTGTCAGAGTGGAACCTGTGCCTGCCCAGGTCATCCTGGTCATCTGTACCCCAATAGTCATTGGTAAGTATTTTGACGTTTTCTTTTGGAATATAGGTAATGTTGCAGCCCACACCAGGAAGCTGATTGAACATGCCATAGCTTTGCCAGCCATTGATAATCCATGGTTCAATTTTTAAATATTTATTTGGGAAAATCTGTACCCTTATTCCATTGAAAAACCAGGGAGTATTGTCAGAAGTATAAGAAGCCTGGTATTCCCAGTTTTCTTCCTGATAATATGAATTGAGGCCGATATAAGACATAAAAAGACCAAAATCCACATTAATGCCATACCATTTATTAAAATGATATCCGGCATAGGCTTCATCAAGATAACGGTATGCGTCAGCAAGGTCATATTGGCCACGGTATGGACTTAAGTCATTTCTGGGAACTACCTCAGCGCGTTCTCCAAACTGGGTCATTATCCTGGCATGAACATTTTCGCCATTGGCCATAGGATATACAAAATCCCCACCGAGGTTTAATGCAGAAATAACCATTTCATCATCACGGGAAAGGGCCGTAGAGCCTACTACGGTATGATCTATCGGATTGTTGAATGAATGTGTGAAATTGTTGTCCATCATAATACTTGGTGTAAAATATGGAATTTTAAATACGGAGGAATCCCTCCTGTCGTTTCCGTTCATCCAGGTCAGGTCAAACCCATCCCAGGGAATTTTTTGCGCTTCTTGCGCCTGTATTTTTGCAGTTATGACTGCGTTGATTAAAAAGAGAAATAGGAAAAATTTCGTTTTCATGTTATTTGATTTAAACTGTTTTAATGAACTTTATATATGTAATTGATTTAATATTAATATCTAACAATCAGATCCATGGCTACTGTAAACTGGTTTTTTTTCGTACCGTTATCATATGGAGTTACCGTATTGGCGTACGAGGTTTCATATCTTATTTCTGGTCGAATGCAAAACAAGTCATTGAAATGGTGTGCAAAACCGATTGTATGGCTTGAATATGCCGTCACAAAACCAGTCCTGTTGCCTTGTGGGTCATTTAGAAAATCATTGCGGATTGAGATGTAATTTTTTGTTGAAGTCATTATCTGGAAATAATTGACAAATCCTACAGCAGACGAAACACCCGGGACCATTGGTCCTGCTCCCGTTTCCATAAAATAAGGTTCCTGAGGCCCGGAAATAACGGTGCCGCCCTCATCTGCGTTCCTTTGCCACATATAGTACATTTCCGTCATCATGTGAACTTTTTGACTGAAGCGATGTCCCCAGGTACCAACGATCATCTGAAGATTGTCATGTTGATTTGTATAATAACCCGTGCCTATTGCCGGTAGGCCGCCATAAATAGAATTGTTATTATTTCTCGATACCCAACGTGCCATAATCATCCCATTCAGGTTGGCGGAATTGCTCCATGGAGCAACATCATTCCCGGCTGTGGCCCCAAATTCGAATTGGAAAAATTTCGTGAGCTTTACAGTTGCCATCGCACCAGTAAAAGTATAAGGATCTACCGTAAACATCAAAGAATGGGAGTAAAGATAATTGTCAGGCGCCCATTGTGCTTCAATATCTGAAGGTGAAATAAAACGCCCTACTTTTATAAGCATCCCTTCTGCCACTTTCGGGATATATAAGAGCCCGTAAAATTGTGCAGGGTCATATCCGTAAAGGTGGTTATATTTTAGCAGTTGGTCACTAAAGATGCCCTTTGCTATGGTATAGCGATAATCCGTTCCGTATATATTGTCAAACATAAATCCCCAGTCCACTTTATCCTGCTGTACCGTATTTGGATCTCGTTCAAAGCGCAAAATTACCTGGTCCAGCTCAACCCTATTTGGAACAAGATCATAAGCAGTTGGGGCATTTGAATTTTTTGAAGTACTTAAATCTCCACCAACATCAACCCAACCGTATATTCTGATCCTGCTTTTGTTATCAGCGCCTCCCAACCATTTTTGCAAAGGATAATACGTGTTGTCATTTGCTTCACCAATAACAGGCCCTCCATCCCAGTCTGAACCAGGAAATGGCAGAGATGGTAAAGGACTGGGCAATACCCTTGAAGTAGTGTCATCTTGTTTCAATGGAACACCTGTCTGTGCTTTAGCCAACACGGTGCTAAATAATAAGACAACAACTATTTTAATCGATTTATCCAATGTTATTATTCTGATTTAGTTTTAGATAAATGTAACAAATAGTTGACCCTGAACATTTTATTTATTTCATCATAGATAGATACAGGCTTCCCGACTTTAAATTCATCTTCAAGTTCATGGTGAAAATTATGGTTGTCAGGGAAGGCAGTAATTAAATTGGAACGTGTGAGCGGAATAATTTCAGAATTCAGATCTTTACTGAAATAGAAATAAGGCATCATTGGTTGAGAAATACCCTTAGGAACATGGGTCGGTGTATATGTCACATAAATAACCATATCAAGGTTTTCCAGTATCTGGTATTCATCATCATAGATTTTATAGAAGCGGTAATCTTTTCCTTTTTCATCTTCATATCCAAAAATGCTATCCTTGTTATATCTGGCATCTTTCCCATCCTTAACAATATCTATATAATGCCCAGAAAATAAATGATTTAATTTTATTTCGTCTACAATTGTGATGTTCCTGGTTTTATAATCCTGGCAGGTCATAAAAATGCCAGGATGGGGAAGAGGATCGGCTTTTTTTGTTGAATATGCTGAAGATAAGCCCATAAAAGTCATAATAAGAATTAAGAGTCTGATTGAATTAATATGTGATGGTAATAAAGTCATTTAGTTTGAAATCTATTTCAATTCATCAAGCGCGATATTGAGTTTTAATACATTTATCCTTTCAATTCCAAACATCCCCAGCCAGGGCTTTTCAGTCTGCTCTTTGATTAAGGTCTCTAATTTGTCCTTGTTGATATTGCGAGCCTTTGCGACGCGTGGCAGCTGTACTTCTGCTCCCTGAACAGTAATATCCGGATCAAGCCCGCTGCCGGATGCAGTGATCATTTCTGCAGGCACATCTTCTTTTTTGATGTCAGGATTGTATTTCAAAAATGAATCAAGTAAATCCTTTGTACTTTTAACATAGTCAGGATTGTATGGAGACTTATTAGATCCTCCTGAACCGGCAGCATTATAGTTCACAGCAGAAGGTCTGGGCCAGAAATATCCGGGTTGGGTAAATTTCTGCGCGATATTTTCATACCCGATTGTCTTGCCGTTTTTCTCAATCGAGATACCCTTTCCACCGCCAGGCACCAGCTTTGCAATGCCCAGGATTATAAGGGGGTAAATGCCTATCAGCAATACAATCAGTATCGCAGTGAGTTTAATAGATGGCCAGATATATTTTTTCATAATTTCTTAATCTTTTAATTTTTTTTAATCTTTCAGTCTTAGAAGAAAAGCCCTACTGCAAGGTCAATCAATTTGATGCCAATAAAAGGCGCAATCACGCCACCTAAACCATAGATAAACAGGTTGCGACGGAGCAGGCGACTGGCGCCAATAGGTTTGTATTCAACACCTCTCAGTGCAAGTGGAATAAGTAAAGGAATGATAATGGCATTAAATATAACCGCGGAAAGTATTGCAGATTCCGGGCTTCTGAGATGCATCAGATTCAATCCTTGTAATTTGGGGATGGAGAGAATAAATAAAGCAGGGACAATGGCAAAATATTTGGCCACGTCGTTTGCAATGGAGAATGTGGTTACCGTTCCTCTTGTAATCAGTAATTGTTTCCCGATTTCCACAATTTCAATCAGTTTGGTAGGATCGTTATCAAGGTCTACCATATTGCCTGCTTCTTTCGCTGCCTGGGTTCCGCTGTTCATAGCAACGCCTACATCGGCTTGTGCAAGGGCAGGAGCATCATTGGTACCGTCACCCATCATGGCTACGAGTTTGCCCAGTTGTTGCTCCTGAATGATGTATTTCATTTTGTCTTCCGGGGTAGCTTCGGCAATAAAATCATCAACCCCAGCCTTTTCTGCAATAAATTTTGCTGTGAGTGGGTTATCGCCTGTTACCATTACGGTTTTCACGCCCATTTTTCTCAGGCGTTCAAAGCGGTCTTTGATACCTGTTTTAATGATGTCCTGAAGCTCAATAACACCCAGGGCTTTTTCGTTTTCTTCAAGTACCAATGGTGTACCCCCTTTTTGGGCTATTTCTTTGACTTTTTGATCAAGTTCGGGAGGGAAGATATTCCCGGCTGCCGTGACATGCTTTTTAATAGCATCGTAAGCGCCTTTTCTAAGTCTGGTACCATCAGGGAGATCAACACCACTTGCCCTGGTTTCCGCGGTGAATTTTATAAATGTTACCCCCGCCTGATCAATATTGCCCAAATCATTTCTAAGATTTCGTGCCAATTCCACGATTGACTTGCCTTCTGGTGTTTCATCGGCCATTGAACTGATCATAGCTTTGCGGATAAAGTCCGTTTCGTTGACATCTTTGTCGGGATAAAAATTTGTGGCTTTTCTGTTACCGATGGTTATTGTACCTGTTTTATCCAATAATAGTGTATCTATATCTCCAGCCGTTTCCACTGCTTTTCCTGATTTGGCAATGACATTAGCCCTTAAAGCCCTATCCATCCCAGCTATACCAATAGCCGATAACAATCCGCCAATAGTAGTTGGAATCAGACATACAAACAAGGAAATAATGGCCGCGATTGTTATAGGCGTATTGGCGTATGCGGCAAATGGTTCAAGAGTGACGCACACTATAATAAATACGAGGGTAAACCCTGCTAATAATATCGTCAATGCAATTTCATTGGGCGTTTTCTGGCGGCTGGCACCTTCTACCAATGCAATCATTTTATCCAAAAATGATTCACCGGGAGAAGTAGTTACCAATACTTTAATATGGTCAGAAAGAACTTTCGTTCCTCCGGTAACGCTCGATTTGTCGCCACCTGCTTCCCGGATTACTGGAGCCGATTCGCCGGTGATGGCTGATTCATCAATTGATGCAAGCCCTTCAATAATCTCACCATCAGATGGAATAATTTCACCTTCTTTTACAAAGAAAATATCTCCTTTTTTAAGCTGGGCTGAACTGACAACCGAGATGGTGCCGTTCGGACTTACAAGGTTTGCAGGAGTGTCCTGCCTTGCTTTCCGTAAGGAATCAGCCTGGGCTTTTCCCCTGGCTTCAGCGAGTCCTTCTGCGAAATTGGCAAACAATAAGGTAAGCAATAAAATAAAAAATATTGCGATATTGTAGGCTATGCTTCCCTGGTCGGTCTCCCTCATAATCATGATTTTCAGGGTTACAAACAACATGATCGCGGTACCGATTTCGACCGTAAACATGACCGGGTTTTTGATCATATAGGCAGGATTCAGTTTTACAAATGACTGTTTGATAGCCATTGATACCAAATCGCCTTGAAATAGAGATGTATTTTTATTTCTTTTAGCCATTGCTATAATTATTTAACGACGTATGTATAAAATTCAGATATAGGTCCGAGAGTCAGTGCCGGAAAAAATGCCAGGGCTGCTATGATGATAATGACCCCATATGTAAGCAGGCTAAATGTTCCGGTATCGGTATGGAGTGTACCCGCAGAAACAGGAATGTATTTTTTCTGTGCCAGGATACCTGCAATAGCTACCGGTCCTATAATCGGAAGATAGCGGGACAGGATCATCACAATCCCATTCGTAATATTCCAGAAAGGTACGCCGTCACCCAGACCCTCAAATCCTGAACCATTATTTGCCGAAGACGAAGTGTACTGGTATAGCATTTCACTAAAACCATGATAACCTGGATTATTAAGCCATGCTGCATAAGCAGTAGGGTTATGGGTATATAAATAAGAAGACAGAGCCGTAAATGCCAGTATCAAAAAAGGGTGGAATAAAGCAATGATCACCGCGATCTTCATCTCTTTGGATTCAATCTTCTTTCCCAGGAATTCAGGTGTACGGCCAACCATCAACCCGCCGATAAATACGGCTATGATGATGAAAATGAAATAGTTCAGAAATCCAACCCCGACACCGCCGTAGAAACAGTTCACCATCATACCCATCATGGCAATCATGCCGGTTATAGGGGTAAAGCTATCATGCATGGCATTTACAGAGCCATTAGACGTGACCGTTGTTGTGACACCCCAATAAGCTGATGCAGCGGGTCCGAACCTGACCTCTTTTCCCTCCATACTGCCGAGATGTTGTTGCACACCCAGGTTTGCGATTTCAGAACTGCCATGCATTTCATAGTATATAGCGGGTATAAGGAAAAGTAGAAAACCAACAGTCATTACCATAAAGATGGCATTCGCAAGCTTTTTCCTTTTCAAATAGAATCCAAGCATGAAGACCATTGCAATTGGAATAAGGATAATGCTGATATCTTCAACCATATTGGTAACATAGTCAGGACTTTCAAGAGGATGCGCGGAATTGGCACCATAAAAACCGCCTCCATTGGTTCCAAGCTGCTTGATGGCCACCATAGCTGCTACTGGTCCGCGACTGACATGGACTGTATCCTTTTGCATGGAGATAAAAGTGTCTTTGCCTTCAAATGTCATCGGTGTGCCGTGAATAGCAAGAATAGTTGCAACAATTATTGCCAGTGGCAAAAGTACCCGGGTGCAGGAAAGAACTAAGTAATTGAAGAAGTTGCCAAGTTTTTCGCTTGTGCCTTCTTTAAGTGCATTAAAAACCACGATACAAATGGCTATGCCTGTACCGGCACTGATAAACTGAAACAGCATCAGAACCAATTGACCCAGATAAGACATCTGCGCTTCAGGAGAATAGTTTTGCAAATTTGTATTCGAGATAAAGCTTATGGTTGTATTAAAAGCAGTATCTGCATTCATGGAAGGATTACCGTCCGGATTCAGTGGTAACCAACCCATGTCCATTAAAATAAACATGGAAAAGAGAAACCATACCAGGTTAATTGTGAGCAGCGCTTTCAGATTCTGCTTCCATGTCATCTCCTTGGCAGGATCAATCCCTGAGATGCGGAAAATGAGCCTTTCCAAGGGTTTCATAAAGTCAAGGAATGATCTACTGCCTTCAAAAACCCTTGCCATGTATTTTCCTATAAAGATGGCGGGCACCACTGAAAGGACAAACATGGCTATGACGCCTGTAATTTCATTATTCATATGCTATTGTATTTTATTGCTGTTTAAAATTTCTCCGGTTTGATCAGGACATATACTAAATACCCGAAAACCAGGATGGAAACGACGAAAAGTGATGTCATCATAGCTTTTAAATTTTATCGAAGAATTTAATGGTTTTGAAAAACAGCCAGAAGCAAACAAGCCCGGCCAGAATAAGAATGATAGTCATAAAGATTGCCATATCAGTAGTTTTAAAAGATTGTACAAATTTTGTTAATAATACAGATCATGAAAAATGATCGTAGTCAGCAAAATGCATGAATTCAAACATATTTCTGTTGACAACTCCCTTTCTCAAGATTCTTTGTGTTAAACCTCGGTTGGCCGCATATTGGCTAATGGCATGCCGAAACATATATAATCTTTTAGTTTATATTGAATCTATTGGATGTCAATAATATAAAGGTAAGGCATTTTTTATGCGCCGCCAAATAAACTTTCCAAAACGGCAGGGTTATTTCCAAAATGGCAATATTACATCTTTTGTGTGTCTTGGGCATAGCAATGGACTAGCGAGATTCACTATCAACTGGAAATGCTTGCTACAAGCCAGCGAAAACCACCCCATTTTGATAAAAAGCCTTTCTAAATGAAAAGGTTGTGAAATGCCCGCATAGCCATGAATCGAAATATGCCATTTTTATCTAATTGATGGTTTGCGGTTTATAAATGAACTTGGCGCGACTGGCTTAAATTGGCATCCTGTTTGAAAAGTGGGCATCTGATCGTTAGCATAGTTATCATCCCAAAGCGCATGAAAAATAAAAAAAGTCCTTTTGTATATTTCCTTACCTGGTTCACGTGGCTTACCATAGTGGCAATCATATTCTTTTTATACTTATTAATTAGATCAGGAAAATAAAAGTGGAAAGCAATGAAGAAAGAAAGGTTATTGGAGTATTTAATAATAGGTTTTGCGTGGCTTACCATATTGGCCATAGGCTATCTGGCTTATATTAAGCTTACATTATTGCTTCATTGGGCAAAATAATACCTGGCTTCCTGTACCAGGAAGTAAGACTATCAAGCATCCGGTTTTAAATTTTAAGGTCTCGAAAAGGTTTAGTGAAATTTTTCTCTCAGGTACTCAAACACGATGTATCCAATAAAACTTGAAACTAAGGCAATAGAAAAATTGGTCAAGGTAAATATATCGTTTATTGCAAATAAAACGCCTTTCCCGGCTATGATCTTCGCACTTGTAAATTCACCCATTAACAGGTTCGAATAGAATAGGAAAATAATGAAAGCCATTTCAATAATGGCCCTAAGGATCATTTTATTGTTTTTCATAAAATTAATTTTTGCTGGGATTGACTATTCTATCCCATACTCATGCAGCTTCCTGTACAAGGTGGTAAGACCGATATCAAGTAACTCAGCAGCCTTTGTTTTATTATTGCCGGCTAATTCCAGCACTTTCAGAATATGCGTTTTTTCAATGGCCGATAAATCGTAACTTGAGGATCTACTGTTATTATTAGCGGACCCAAATTGTGCCTGAGGCAATAGGTCTGCCCCAATGATTGAAGTATTTGATAAGATTACAGCACGCTCTATAATGTTTTTTAATTCGCGGGTATTGCCCTTGTATTCTAAATTTTGCAGCCCTTTTAGAAACTCAGGGTCAAAAGAATTGACAGGCTTTTTGACCTTGGCTGCATAAAAATTAAGAAAGTGCCAGGCAAGTGCATTGATATCTTCTTTCCGATCTCTCAAAGGAGGTAGGGCAATTGCAAAAACTGATAAACGATAGTACAGGTCTTCCCGGAAACAGCCTTTTTCAATTTCTTTAAGCAGGTCGCGGTTGGTTGCGGCAATTATTCTCACGTCCACATGTAAGGGTTTAGAATCCCCAACTTTGTAGTAAGTACCCGTTTCGAGGAAACGCAAAATTTTGGCCTGCAAATCAAGGTTTAATTCACCGATTTCATCCAGAAACAAAGTTCCTTTATCGGCTTCTTCAACAAGGCCTTTTTTGTCTTTTAGCGCCCCGGTAAATGCCCCCGTTTTGTACCCAAACATTTCAGATTCAAGAAGGTCTTTGGCAATGGCACTGCAATTGACGGCAATAAACGGCTTGTTATTCCGGACGCTGGAATTGTGAATGGCCTGAGCAAAGATTTCTTTGCCGGTGCCTGTTTCTCCCAACAATAATACTGTTGTATCGGTTGGGGCCACCCGGGCAGCGAGTTCTTTGGATTTTTTCATCAAAGGCGATTCCCCAATAATATTTTCAAACCCGAATTTCCTGTTAAGTTGCTTTTCCAGGTCGGATATTCGTTTTTGCATATTGGCCTTTTCAATGGCCCTGCTAACCACCGGGATTAATTGTTCATCGCCATCACCTTTAGTGATATAGTCGAAAGCGCCGGCTTTTATGGCTTTTACACCATCTGAAATTGTTCCGTAAGCCGTTATAACCACTACTTCAGTGCATGGCTTCAATTCCTTAATTTTTTGCAAAAGGTCCAGACCATTGCCATCAGGTAGTCTCACATCGGATATAACCAGTGCAATATCCTCTTTTTCAATAATTTTCAGTCCCTGTTTGATATTGCCTGCCTGCAAAACGACATAGCCTTCCAATTCCAGTACGCGGCTCATTACCTGGCGCAGGTTTTGTTCGTCGTCTATAATGAGGATGGTGGCGTTTGACATGGCTAATTTTTGACAAAATTAAGGAATGTTTGAGATTGCAGGGTATTCAACAGAACATAATTACGAATCGCAATCTATTGAATTTCAATATTATGATCCATTTTGGAATCCTGTCAAAAGAGAGTTTTCTTGGGAATTGCCTTAAAAGTGGTTATTTTGCGCGAAAATTGAGAGAAAGAACATAATTACGAAATAAATTTTTCAATAGCCATTAAATGAATGTGTGGGACTTTAAGTTCAACCATAATCCTCAAATAATATGATCAACGTCACCAAGCCATTCTTGCCCCCAATTGAAGAGTATCAGGAATACATTTCTGCGATATGGAAAAGGAATTGGCTTACTAATAATGGGCCTTTGGTTAACCAATTGGAGCTCAATTTGAAAGAATACCTTCATGTTCAGCATTTACTTTTTCTAAATAACGGAACAACCGCATTACAAATTGCTATTAAGGCATTAGGGCTTACAGGAGAAATCATTACCACTCCATTTTCATTTATAGCCACTACCAGTAGCATTGTATGGGAAGGCTGCAAACCTGTGTTTGTAGATATTGATTCGAAGTCATTGAATATTGACGCTACGAAAATAGAACAGGCGATAACCAAGGATACAAGTGCGATTTTAGCAACGCATGTATATGGCAATCCGTGCGACATTGACTTAATTGAATCCGTAGCTAAAAAACATGGTTTAAAAGTTATTTACGATGCTGCCCATTGCTTTGGGACAAAATACAAGGGGAAAAGTGTATATGCTTATGGTGATATTTCTATTGCAAGTTTCCACAGCACTAAACTTTTCCATACAATTGAAGGAGGAGCTGTTATAACAAAGAATGCGGAATTGCTTAAAAAAATGGCTTTATTGAGAAATTTTGGTTTCAATGGTCCGGAAGATTTTGATGGAATAGGGATTAATGGAAAGAATTCAGAGTTTCATGCTGCTATGGGGCTTGCCAATTTCCCTTACATTGATAGGATTTTGGACTCGCGCAAAGCCCAAAGTACAAGATATGACCAGAGGTTGGAAGGACTGAAAGTGCAAAAATTAAAGTTGAATGATAAGGCTGATTATAACTTTTCTTACTACCCGATCAT
>Ga0302280_1002962_pt1 | contig 12590 bp, 6 predicted proteins | sample III_Fen_E1_1_FD_198771 | JGI IMG/M metagenome (GOLD analysis project Ga0302280, IMG submission 198771) | Peat permafrost microbial communities from Stordalen Mire near Abisko, Sweden - III_Fen_E1_1 | ecosystem: Environmental > Terrestrial > Soil > Wetlands > Permafrost | place: Sweden: Abisko...
GACATAGTTTATCCTCTTTAGCCTTTTGGTTTCTTCAAAACTCTGAAGTATTAGCGTGGGCAGCAGCTTTAGTTCTGTTCATTACAGGGATAATTTATATTGTGTTTGGAATTGGATGGGGCAAATAGCTACAATAAAAAAATGAAAAATAAGCAGAACAATCAGATAAAAGGACACCAGGAAGATAAAATCTCATTTGATTAGAATCATTAATTAAATATTCATCGATTTATATCATCACTTAGCTAGCCGGTCTCTTTCAGTTGGAGTCAAAAAAAAATTGGATATCGAGCCAAAGAAACTTTTTTATTCGATTTTTTCTGATGGGATGATTTAGCTTTTTGGTTGGTTTGATTGCGGCTTTTCTGGTTCTTTCACAGCGATATTTATTGCTGATTTATGATGATCTTTAATGGTGTGAGGGCTTTTAACTCCAACTAATTTTTGATTGATTTCCATTAAATAACTGTTGCTTCGTAGTAATTCTACTTTTTAATTATTCAAAGCAACATTTTACAACTACAGGGCTTTAAAATTATCTTCTAAGGTTTTATTAATATTCTTGAGAGAAATTAGATTTAATAACTATTTTTATAGTTCTTATATTTTGTTTTTGTAGGTCTATTCCTTTAAACTAAATTATAAGCAAAGCTATTAAAGTTGGAGATTTAGATGATTCAATTTAACCTAACTGGCAGCATGATTATTTTCCATCATTTAATTATCCTGAGATATGGTAGGCAAATGCTATATTTATTTTTCATTTTTAAGAGACTATAACTCTTATCGTTGATGTTCAATGATTTTGGTCATGTGATCAAATTTCTCCTGCAGATCAGTGGCTTTATGAGTTTTTTCTCTCAACTATCTCTATTTTTATGCTAAAGCCTTGCGGAGTTTGCCTATTTTTGATAGATTTTATATTTATTGATCTTATAAATTACTTTATATCTTTTGAATCTGATTGATGTTTTGAAGGTTTCCAGCTTCTTCAATTTTCTTTTCTAATATTTAAATGGACTACACTTTTGATTTAATTTACAATTATAGTTAATTTATTTTGGTATTTTTGTCATTAATCATGACCTACTTTTACAGAAGAATTCCCTATAATTTTTATAATGACTCTAAATATTGAATCCCTTCCACTGTTTTTGTTTCTTCTTATTTAAGAGTTGATTATAATTCGTATTGATTCTTTATTATTTTTTATAAGTCTATTTTTTATTTTTCAATTTCTATACATTTTTAACAAGCCATTAATTAATTTGTTTTTAAATCTACCATTTTATTTCTCATTTATTAAATAAGAGCCTCTCTAGTCTTTAACTATCTTTCCTTTTATTAGATTGATCGAGATAAAATTTAATTGTCCTCTTTATACCTTTCAACAACAATATCAGTTTATTGGATCTGCTTTTTCAATTCAGAAAGATCATGCTATTACGACTCAATTATCTTCTCCAAAGTTTATACCTTCACTTTAATTTCATTTTATATTTGTTCTTATAATTTTGCCGATTCTTCCTCCTTTAATTGCATCTTAAGTATCAAATCAACATTTTGTTTTTCCTTTTCCAGGAATGTATTATCATAATCTGCGTTTCTACTTTTTTATGAGGCCAACTCCTAAGTGAGTGAATGAATTAAGCGTTATTTTGTTTAAATATCCTCGCTGAGGGATGCCACAGCTTCATTGAGAGCATTTACGTGATTTTGTGCGTCGTCTACTTAATTTTACAGTTTTTGCATCATTGTAAATTCATGAATTTTTTATTCTAAAATATTAGTTGTGTTTAAAACATCATTCTACAGCCTGATGATTTCTGAGTTCTTGCCTTCTAAAATATCCTTTAGTTGGTTGATTTAATTTTCCAGGAGCATATTTTTGTTAATGATTTCCTTATTAGTTTATATTATATTTTTTAACTCTTAAATATGAGTTTAACTCTGTTTAAAATCAATAGATAATTTTTAAGTCTATTGTATATAGGAAGAAATTAATAGTTATTTTTACTTTAACTACTCCACTCTATTTGCTATTTCCTCAGTCTTGCAGATTATTTATTAATTTTTATCTAGGAGTTAACGCTATTTTTGTAACAATTATAAAGTAAGCTGATTAGTTCGATTAATTGCAATTTAAGTCTTTTATTCATTTTATCTCTTAAGATTTAAAATAGATAAGGCAATTTCACTCTTGATGCTTACATTTTATTGTCTTTTGTCCTCAATCTATTCCTGCATAAAAAGGATGACTTCTTGCAATTTTTGTAACTACTACTTAAGTGTTGAATTTTCATATCCTTTTGTTCCAATTTATTATGATAGAATTGAAATTGTTTATTGCAGTTTATGAATTTACTATTCCGAATTTCTAATTTTTATCTCATACTGATCTTTACAAATTGATTGATCTTCTTGCAATCTAGTTATCTGGTAATCGAAATTGGTTACCAACTCGGAGTAGTTGGATAGTTGCTGCAATAATTTTTCTGATTAAAATTTGGATTAAAGGAGCTATTATTAAAGCTGTATTATTTTTTGTTCATATGTTTGTTTAAATTCCTCCTCTTAGCACTGATAAGATTTATACTTTTAAAGTATGACAGTTATAATTCCATTCATGTTGGCCTCGTTATCTTGCAGGATGGATATTTATTTCAAATGCTCATCAACTAACTTATTCATGTGCAGTGATAGTTACTAATATCTCATACACTAAGTTTATCGATGACGTTTGAAGAACTAGATTTAATGATGAAATTGCCCTTCCTTCTCCTGATATTGATCAATCAATGAATATAGTTTATTGATTTCAGTTTATTTATTTGCTAATAGTAAGTTGATCTCTTGCTCCTTACTGAGATGATATTCCTCCAAATGTTTGAGTCTATGATTAAAAGATGATGTGATTTCATTTGCTTCATCCTTCAAATGAAGATTACTAATGACTGTCTGTTCGAGTTATTGCTTTAATATTTTAAATTTCTTCTAATGTGTACCTTCAATATTTGCTATTTTTATTTCATACTTGTTTATCAACTATTAAATTTTTTATTTTTGGTTCTTTAATTTTAACTACAATAACTTTATCTTATTTGTAAACTATTGCTTTTATTACTTCTAAAGGCGCAAGTTACGATCATATTACTTAATTCTTTTCTATAGCTACAACTGTCTGAATTGATCCTTTTGATAGTCAGCTAATAAATCCTCTAAATCAGTTTGAAGTTTTGTCAAATTTTCATTTTTCAAATTTATTTATTTCTACATTGAGTCCAACTTTTAGGCTAACTCATCATTATCCGATTGTAGACTAATCATACTGTCATTATTAAGGCCCAAATTTGATGTCTTTAACTTGAAGATATAGGACCTATTGAATTCCTCTTCCTCCTTGTAGTGTCTAAGCTTTTTACGTAGTTTATCACATTAAAACTATAGCTTAGAACATTTTTAATCTGCATCTTCTTTAGCTGTTTTATAGCTTTCAACAAGACTTTTTAAACGAGCTTGACTTTGAAACATAATGGTATTTTCTTTAGCATAGCTGTCTTTTAATTTTAATTGAATTTATTTCCCCTGAGTGTATTTATGGTTCAGAAGAACAATATTTTAATAAATAAATTCAATTTTTTATAAATGCCTTTTGCTTGACTCCTATATTATATCAACAAGCCTTTTCTCGCTAGTAGGAGATATTTTTTGCTCCTTATTTATAATTTATTTTTGTTAAAGTCTTTAATGTTTGCCAAAATCTTGTAATTAGTTTTATTTTGTTTAAATTAAATTGATCTTAATAAACTTTAAATACTCTTATTCTTTTTATTCACAAATGGTTAATTTATTATAAATTTATTTCTTTTCATTATGAATTTGCAAATTGACTTAGTTTAAAGTTCCCTAGCATGATTCCACCTAAATTTGAAGTGTATCATTGATCTTTCGCAACAAAGTTATTTCCTGTTTTAAAGATGATATTGTTTCTGAAGATAATGAACAATCTTTTTACTTGTTTTTAATGATTTAATTTAATGCTAACATATGTTTAGTCATAACATCTATCTATTTATTTAAATGGACCACGTTATCTTCCAGTGAAATATTATCGCAAACTAATTGTTCTCTATTTTTTTAAGAGAAATCCTTACTCAATTATAAATTTGCAATTATATTTTATAGAGAATTAATTTTATATTCAAGGTCTTATATTCTACATTATTTATTCTTATAAATTTATTCTTTTTATTCATATTCTTTGGACTTCTACTAGAGGAATATTTACATATTTTATCTTTCTGATTGCGTTTGCAACAATTATTCTTCGAGACTCTTAATTCTCTCTAAAAATTAACTATCTCTCAATGTATTAGTCACTTCTTTCTTTTAACTAACTATCCTATCCAGCTGATCATATATAATATGAGATTAATGGCATTGTTTTACTATTTTTTACATGAGCTTCAATTCAATATTCTATCCAGTTAAAATTCTCTCACATTTTTAAATTAATCTATTCTAAGCAGCATTTATTTCTTGGCTATATTATAATGTTCGATCTGCAAAATCAATCATGTGCTTCATTTACTCATTAGCGTCCCATTATAATTTATCCTGATCTAATCTTCCATATAGGCCAAGCCCTATTTTTTGCAACAACGAATCATATTCGGCTTTTATTTTTTAAAGTAAAAGACTATAAGTTAATGGCTATTCTTAGATTTTAGCTATTTGTATTTATTATTTAGCCCTAGTTTTCGACTTTGATAGGTTTGTTCCCTTTCTTTTAAATGCAGGAGGAGCGATCATTGCATTTAGCTCAGATATATCACTGACTGCTTTAGATTATTATATTTTATTTATTAATTTCATTGAAGGAGGCTTTGGAATTATCTTTGGAGCTTCAGGTTCTTCCCCTTCGAAGATGTAACTACGACTTTTTTGATCATAATAGCAATTAGGTTCTTTATCAGGGAGTATGATTTAATAGGATTTTTTGTCTTTATTGCCAATTTTCTTAAAGATTGAAGCAAAAAATGATCCTTTTTATTATTTTTTATCATTTGTGGATGCTGTGCTGCTACTTTATTTTTTTCGAGGCTATTGAATTTCTGATTTTGAATGTGTAATCAATGGTTTTTATTTGGTTTACTTTACTTTTTCGATCTCCCTTATTTTAGCTTCAATATTTTATATATATTTATGTGTTACTTAGTTTGTAAATTATGCTTGCTTTTCCTTAATCTTTTGACAATCAAATTCGGCAATGCCTTCTAGTAGTCCTTGCAATTTAGCATTGTACTTCTCCTAAATACACAGAACATTAATATTTTCATAGTTAGTTAACCATTAAACTATTCTTGTTTCCATGGCTTTAATATCATGTTGCAAATTATCCATAATTGAATTAATTAATATTATAACACTTGCTTATTTATTGCTTCTTTGAGTAAATGCAAGCTACTAGACAGTCGATTATTACTATAATTTATGCTCACATAATAAAATAATGGTCTTCATCCATCTATTATTTACTATTAAATCAATATTATGATTGATATTTTACCAAAATTTAAATTAATCATTTATTAATAAATATTTATTAATTAATTAATTGACAAGAAATTGTCGATTATCATTCATCCTTGCAGAACAGTCTAACAAAACTGTTGGTAGAGAAAGGATAACTCTCCATTTAGACTCCTTGGAGGTGGGTCGCCGTTTGTAAAGCACTAAAATTTAATGATTTTCCATATTGAATTCCATCTGGGAAGTTTAATTTAATCTTTTTACTGGCAGTATATTTTTGGTTGGAAAACTAATACAATTCAAGATTAATAAGCATCTCAAATTAACAATTTTAGAAGCTGTCCATCAGTAAAAAATATATCTTGTCCTCTTCATAGCTTACAGAGGGACCATAGAATGTACGTTCTATTTTATTGAAACTTGGGTTTTTCCAAATTTTAGGATTATGAGTCAGCATCTGCCCCTTCATACATTAGATAGTAATATTAGCACGTTTAATAGCCGCGCTATTAATCATCATGTGATAAAAGTTGATAGTTTTGCTGAGGCTCATCTAATATTCAACTTGATTGGCATATGTATTTTCAGTGTTGATGAAGTTAATGCCATCATTGAACGTAATATCATTTGTCTTGAAGGAGCCGAATAAAGTGCAGATATAATTGAATGAACCTTATCTACGGGCTTATTATATAATTTGAATGAAATCCTGCTCTTTCTATATTTATTGATCCGACAATAATAAATTTACAACCATGTTTTAATTACAATTTCTTGAGACTTCCATTCCTTTTTCTGTTAGTTTTTCCCGCTGCTCTTGTGATATATTTTAACTGCAAAAGCGTTTGACTATTCTACTGATATTAAATGTTTAAATTTGTGACTTTTCAATCCAGTTCATCTGTTTTGTCTGTTGATGATTGTCGCAGTAAATAATGGACAATAAATCACCATATTTCATTTTTTTGTAGTACATCTACAGTAAACTTTCAATAAATGATTTGTTGCTGTCATAGATAATGAAAAGATGATGAAAGTACTTTCGATCATAGCGAAGGTCCGTAAAGTTCCACTTAAGGACCAAACCCTTCTTTACATCATAGCAAACTGATAAAAAATTCTATTTTTACAAAGGCATTTGAGTTATTGAATTATTATAATACAGACCACAAAGTCAAACCATTTATCAGGTTTCATTTAATTTTTGATTAATATCAGTGAATATCATGGTAGAACTTGATGGGGGAATAAAAACAAAGTTTATGATCAACTTAACGATTTTAAGGGAAATGCAATGAAAAGGATAAATAGATTAATCTTTTCAAATATGGGAAGGATCTATTGAATATAAATAAGAATGGATGCATTTTTGTTCAGCAATCGAAAAGTGTTTGCTACCGAAGAGGCTTCAGCATATTTTTTTAAGAAACTAAAAATCAAGAATTTGTATTGATCTCTATTTTTTTTATTTCATGACTATTATCGATAGAGTTTAATCTGGCTCTATGATCTCAATTCTGGTTCAGTAAGGCAAGATATTGATTAAATTTGTTGTTTTGGATAACAGTTAATTAAAATAAAATAACCTCAGCTCTTCTTCATTATCGATCTATATCAATATGGAAAATAGGTATAACGCTTAACGATTAAAAAATTCTCAAATTAATTTAGATGGATTGCCCTTTCGAATGCATTCAATAGATAATAATAATTGTAGTGTTAATGTCAATATATTCGGCATCTCTGTTGAAATTGCTAAAGAAATATCCTCATATTGTTTTTGGGTTTCTTGGTGTACCATATATTAATTATTTCATAATCTAAAGAGTTTCTCTTTGAAATGTTAAATTATTAAAATATCCTTGATTTTTATCAAGGGTGAGTTTGGCTATTTTAACTTTCTTATGAGCAATTATATATTATAGTTTATCTATCATTTAAGATATAAGATCTATTATCTTAACTTGTATTTGGCTTAATAGCACATTCTGGCTTTTGTTATAATCTAATTTGCATTTCTGCCGGTGTGCTGTACCATCTACGCGAACAGACCATTGCGCTGGATCAACTTATGAGGAGAACCTGATTCCACTATTTTGCCTTTGTCCATCACGATTATTTGATCGTAGTCAGCCACAGTATTCAAACGATGCGCAATTGTAATCACTGTGGTGTCAGTAAACCGTTCCTTCAGCACTTTTTGGATAAAGGCGTCAGTGGTCATGTCTACATTGGAAGTCGCCTCATCGAGCACTAAAATTTTATTATGTCTCAGCAATGCTCTTGATAGGCAAAGCAACTGCTTTTGGCCGACAGAAAAAGAGTCAGAAGTATTCGATATATCGGTTTCAAGTTGTTTTGGCAACTAAATTGTGGAAAATATACTGATTATATATACTCCTTCAGCCCTGACTCCTCGAGCACTCTCCAGAGATCTTACTCCTTTGAAGTATGAAAAGGATCAACATTTTATTTGATAGTGCCCTTGAAGAGGAATGACATCTGAGGAATCACCGAGATATGCTGTCTTAGAGAGTGAAGACCCATCTCTAAAGCATTATTGCCGCCAATGGTGTAAGTAGAGCCTAGTTATGGTTCGATGATCCTAAAGATGGCCTGAATTATAGAAGATTTCCCAGATCCTGTTCTACCAACAATTCCTATTTTTTCTCCAGACTTGGCTTTAAAATTGATGCCATTTATCACCAACGGAAGATCCTCCTTGTACCTTGCGGATAAATTTGCAAATTAAATGCAAGGATTTTAAGGCCATATTTTGTGCAAATCTTTATCTTTACTTGCAGCTTCCACTTCTTCCCTCAGTCCAATTTGATTGTCGTAGTCAGCTCTTAACGCCTTTTCTGATGGCAAGTTAATGATTTGAAATGCTCTTTCACTACTAAGCATAAGACTCTAAACTTGGATGGTTTGTCTCAAAGACCATTGAAGAAGTTCGCTAAACTGTATTAAAAATATAACTGTCACTCCGTAGAGTCCACTGTTGATCGGGGAAGACTGTTGTATACCAACTGTCATGCCAATAGCCATGAGTGCAAATCCACCTAATAAAAAAATGTAAACGCCAAATCCACGTGCAACGATATCAAAAGCTATTGCAGCTTTGGTTGAGTTATTAATCAATTTGGTAAATTTACTGATTAAATGTTTCCTGCGACCATATATTCTAATCTGTACCAATCCATTGAGGGTCTCACTATAAAAATGAAATATAGGGCTTTTATTTTTTAGGTCCTTCTGTTTGCAGTGAATAATTGCAGGGCGTGCATAGGAAAAAAACAAGGAAATGCAAATGACGATTACAATTGTAGCAGGAATGAAAAAGACGTCTATTTGGCATATATTGATCAAAGCAACGAGGGATAAGGCTGGTCCTTCGAACATATCAATCATACATGTTGAAAGAGAGTTGTCTAAGACGCTAAGATCATTAGAGAATTTATTTATGAGGATTCCAGAAGGAGTGATGTCAAAAAACTAGCTCGGGCTGCGGACAATTCCATTGATCATTTTCTAATGAATTTATTGGTTTGCCATCAGAATTGAAATATTTAGAAAGTAGTATTTAAGGGCCAATATTAAAAAATAAGAACCCATCAGCAATCCAAGAATACCCCAGTACAATTAGAAATCTTGATTAAAAGGATTGGATGCTCCTGTTTATACTGAAATATACATCGCTAGAAAACGGAAGTAAGTAGCTGTGATTCCTTAGCTCAGTAAAAACAAAAACATTGTTATGGGCACGAGAACATAGTTGGTTTTACTGGAGAAAAAGAACGCTGTATAGGTACCAAAGGTCACTGTTGCGTTCTTTTCCATAAAGTGAGATACAAACTTTTAAGGCTTTTACTGGCAAACACTTGCTGATCTTCCACTTTTTATGCTCTCTAGCAGTAGTAATCGCTCTTCCTCGAGAAGCTATTCAGCTATCTTCTGTTCAGTTTCGTTCTACTCCTCTTTTTTGAAGATATTTCTCATTTACTCAAGCTATTTCCCGAGCTAATAAGGAGTACCTTTGATTTTGACTGCCCCATCTTCCAAGATGATGACTTCATCGCAGTCATAGAGGAAACTGATCTGATGAGTGACTAAAATGACTGTTTTTGTCTTACTTAAAACTTGAAGACATCTTTCGTTTATCCTTTTGCCCACTTTGGCGTCAACAGCAGAAATAGGATCATCAAAGATATATATGTCTGATTAAGCATATAAAGCTCTAGCTAAAGCTAAACGAGCCTTCTGTCCTCCTGACAAAGTGATTCCCTTCTCTCCGACTAATGTTTAATCTCCTAACTCCAAGATTTAAAAATCAGACTCAAGACAAGACACATGGACCACGTGGTTATAGAGAACTTCTTCGTACTATTTGCCGAACAGAATGTTTTTCCGAATTGTCATTGAGAATATAATAGGTTCCTGCTCTACATATGAGATTGAGCCTCCTACAGATAGAGTTCCTGAGTAATAGGGAATTTCCTTTAATATGGCACCCAATAAGCCACTCTTTCCAGATCCAACCTTTCCTGCGATACCGTAATAGGTCGAATTTCTAAAGAATAGATTGATGTTTTTTAAAGATGGCACAGAAAAATCTTTTTTCCAATATCCGTTAAAGTTTTCAAAGATAATTTATCCGTTTTTAATAATTTTATTTTATTTCGTGTTTTGCGGAGTATTTTTGGTCTGTTATCTGCAAATTTAAAGAGGGCTTTCTAATTAAAAGATATTGTGAGTTTCCATCATATTTTATTCAGTAATTGATTTTATCTCAGATATTTTTTTAGTTGTTTATTTATCTTCTTTATCTTCAGGTTTATTGATAGGTAGGAACGTTTTGGGGTCTATTTCAATCATAGATAAGTTCTCTATGTTGAAAATACTGGCAAATCGCGCAAATACTACTTTCACCTCATAGTAAAAGCCAAGACCAGAAACAAATGTGAAGATGGCGAGCTTGAAATTAATAATAATATCTGAGGTAGAAAATATCTTAGAAAGCGTCAGATCAGTTTAGGCATAATGGGCGGCCACAAACATCACCAAAGAGGCCCAAAAACCAATAGAGTTACCAATGGCTCGTTAAAAACTGCGACCAATACTCAACTTTTTATAATTTATAATTTATTTTTCCCTTAAAGTTTGAATGATTCTGCGAAAGGCGATTTCCCAACCATAAAGTTTAATGTATTTGATTCCCTCAATAACTTATGTGGTCATTTGTATTCTCCTATCCTTATATATGTTGATCTTTTGAATAATTGATCCGTTTCTTTTTGATATTGCATTTGAGATCGGAATTATAAGACCCACCATCACGATGCCTAACACTCCTGGCCATCCCAATCTAATGATCAAAAGAATGGTGCATCCAATCATAATAATTGGAAAAATAAATGCATTTAAAAATAATCCCAGCCGCTGTTCAATAACTCCAAAGTCACTGGCTAATAGATTAGTAATCTTGCCCAACTCCGAAGTTTTTATCCCATAGTTGGTCATCTTTGATAATTTTGCATATAGGAGCATTGCGAGAGCAGCTTTTATCTTTGAGGAGAGTGTGTAAGCGTCTGTAAATGCCACCCGTTTAAAAAGATTACTAAAATACCAAAGAATCATTTAAATTGCACAGTAAATATATGCTATCGTATAATTTCCATCAGACACTGCGTTGAACAGATAGAAAACTAGGATTGAAAAACCAAAGCGGGTAAGAGCATCGAGAAGAAAGAAAGAAATTGATGTTAAAAAATCAGTCTTGAAAGTCATTATCAATAGACTGAAGATATCATCCGAATCTAGGGGCTAATTTTGGGTTTTCTTTTCTTTGATTTTCAAAAAATTCTATGCTATTAATTTACCCAAATAAATCGAACTATCAATTTACTTAATAGGTTTCAATTGTTAATCTTATATTTCCTATTGGCCAACCTCTTCATTGATTTTAAGTTGGTTCTTGATAAATAAGAGATAACTTAGGGCTTGTGAGAGCACCAATCTTCGAGAGAGTATATTGAAACCCGACTCGTAGTTGTCCGCATACTCAGAAGAATCCTGTTACAAAGAGGTAAAGTCTTTGTCTATAAAACTCATCAGATAAATTACTATATCAATTATATTAAATAGCAATTAGTTAGTTTGAGCAAAATTAAAATAATCCTTGACAATATATATTTGATCTCTTTTCATGTTTTATGCATTCATCAACCATAAATTTACATCTACGAAAAAATTAGGGAAAGCAGTGCCGGTGGCTCTTCTTTGTTGGTAGGTTTTGGCAACAAAGGTTTATTTTCTAAGCAAATTGTTCTATCGAGATATAGATAGATAGACTCAGTTGGCTTCATACCCATGTACTATTTCAAGTTTGCTTTTAGAAGAGTTGTCGATACCTTGTATTTGTCACCCATCAAGATAAAGCAGAGTACACGTTCTGGTTATTTCCACTTCTGAGCAACCACTGCCCCATTCGACTTCGCAAAAAGATACTTTAATGAAGCAACATCCTGCACCTTAAATCTGATGAGTTGGTTTAAATCCTTCATTCTGGCAATTAGTTTGTTGATAGATGGACTGAGTGAGCAGCAACTTACTTCAGATCGGGCGATTACTAGAAAGCAGAAGAAAAGCCAGCACAGTAGACCAGCATTTTAGTGGGATCCAATTGTTCGATGCTACTTATTTGTTAATTTCCCATTATTATGATATATTATGCCTCTTGAACAATGAACGACTATATTACATACTCTTGACTATAAAAATAGATATTTCATTATTTTTTAATGGGATTTCTGCATGTAGAATTCATTTTTAATTCCTAAACTTTTTTTTTTTTTTTGACTCTTCGTTCAAGATACCTTTAGCGAAGCAATAAATTTTAACAATAATTAAAATTCTATCGATAATTCCAAATGACAAAATTATCAGTCGTAAAGTTACAGTTTGCCTCGATTTATGTGTTTATCGGCTGGATGGTCTAAACTAATGTTGTCTGATTTATGAGCTAAAAATTATTAAATATTCGAGTTGATGAAATTTAT
>Ga0302280_1002970_pt1 | contig 12579 bp, 4 predicted proteins | sample III_Fen_E1_1_FD_198771 | JGI IMG/M metagenome (GOLD analysis project Ga0302280, IMG submission 198771) | Peat permafrost microbial communities from Stordalen Mire near Abisko, Sweden - III_Fen_E1_1 | ecosystem: Environmental > Terrestrial > Soil > Wetlands > Permafrost | place: Sweden: Abisko...
TTACTTGTCTCTATGACCTCTTTAGATCCTAACGGATGGATTATACTTAAGAATTACCTTTTTCGAATGCTTATTTATTGTCTGCAAGTTTTTTCTCCAGTCCTTCCATTTGTTAAAATTTCTATTGAACTTCATGAGAATGCAACTCTACTTATTATTTTAGTCTTTTTTTCAGCTACCAACATTCCTTTGCCTTTTCTTGATACCTTCTTGTTAATATTTCGAAATTGATCTACTATTCATCAAAAAAAATATTACTTTTTTTTACTCGTCCCATTTAATTTCCCTTATTAAAACAACTTTAGCCAGTTGTTTTTTGGTGTTACTTCCATAATTACCTATTTTGGGAGGGTTCCTCAATCTTTAAATTGCCCTTACTTTTGCTTGGGCTTCGATGTTGAACTTTGATACACTTAGTGTTTTTCTATTTAGTTACCTTTTCTTCAATGTCGTTTTTACTAACAATTGCTATTTTCCCTTTTATCGTATGGACTACTCTTGATTCCTTAATGTTTGGTGGATAGATACCATCATACTGTCCATTTGGTACGGAATAGACTCTCCTTCCATTTGCTTACTGTTTTTTCTTGCAGTCCTCCACACTGGTTATTGTCTGGAATCTGTCAATTGGTTTCATCTTGCGATTTTAATTATTGACATATTAGCTTCATATCTAAATTAACGATATTTACTATGGAATGGTGCATCTTTCGTCAAATGATTTCTCACTCCAAGTAGATTTGCATATGCTGTGAGTCTTTAATCTTCTTAGAAACCTTTATCAAATTTACAATTCTTTTTCCTTTTGACTGACTTCCTCGAAAATATTGAGTTTTATAAAGAATTGAAGAATAAATCGAGGAAAAACAGCAAAGTTCAATTTAGAACATTAAAATATTGATGAGCAGAACACACTCGCGCAAAAGAGCTTAAAAATAAGCTTGAAATACTCCAGATAAGTCGAAAAGAGAACAATCCTTTTGTTGTAACTTAGAATGAAAAAGATCTTCTGAAGATCGCCTTCAGTATGGCTTCCAACGGAAAATAAGCAACAAAAATCGAATCCAAATATCAATACAATGAGACAGTTAAATAGAATCTTTAGGTTTATTACAGATATTCTCACAAATTTTAATATTTAAGAGTTCGAACCAACAAGACAGTCGTACAGACAAAGAAATTTGTGATGAGAGTCTACTGCATATTACAAATTCCCTTAATTGCAAGACAAATAACTTGAATATGATGATTCAAACTACATAATAAAAGGGGATTGCTGCTTAGCGCACTTGTCGGGCATTTGATATAAGAAATAAAGATTTATCTATTTAATCCCTTTGTATGGCTAATATATAAAATATTTTAAATTGTGAACACCTTATCCAGATTAGGGTTGCCCCTTGGTGCTGCTTTCCATAATTAATCCCCTCACAAAAATATAAAACCAAGATTAGGTTTATTATTGAGTGGAGATTGTCAATCGTATAATATTCCTTTGAGAAGGAGCCAAGTCTTGATTAAGCTTAGCTTTATTATATTTTAAGGAACACATCATTTCACAAAAGATAAATCAGCCTAGTCATATTTCTATCGACGCTCGAAGACTATTTATTTCGATTTTAGGTAAGATGGAGAATAGAATTTCTTTAAGTAACGAATGCCAGAATCATGAAAAATTGTTACGATGTTTTGACCCTTGAATTGACGGGAATATTTTATAGCTGCCACGAGGTTCAGAGCAGATGATCCACCCACAAAGATGCCTTCATTTTCAATCAAATAGTGCGCCATATGAAGTGCCTCCTCATCGCTGACCTTAAAAGCATCATCAATGATGGCTTAATTGAAATTAGCAGTGGGCCTATTCAGACCAACTCCCTCCACCACAGTGTCGAATGGATTTTTCAGTCTAAATCCCTCTTTTTCCTGAATAGTAAACAGCACATTATATTTGACTTTATTAACCAATCCAGATCCCTCTGGATCGGATAAGATTATTTTAATGGCTGGATTCTTTTATTTAAGATATTTAGACACTCCAGCAATTGTGCCGCCTGTGCCTGCTGAGCAAACAAAAGCATTCACCAAACCATTAGTCTGATTGTATATTTCGGGACCTGTTGTTTAGTAATGAATTTTGGTGTTGGATAGGTTTTAAAACTGATTTGGGAAGAAAGCTTTGGTATCCGAAGAATATTTTTGGGCTAAGTTGAAAAAATGATTGGAATCCACAATAGAAACGGGAGGCACTTTAATTATATTGGCCTTTAAGGTTTACAACAGTAAATACTTGGTAAAAACACAGTTACTTTGTCTTCGGCCAAGTCGTTTGGTAGAAACAGGGTCACTCTCTTGCGAAGAATATGACCGAGCTGAATCAGGGAAATGGCAGTACTACCAGAACTGGCTTCAACAACTTATTAACTGGTATCTGGAGCTTCAGTCAGAAATTGTTTGACTGCTCTGTCTTTACTGCTTCCAAATGGATTTAGATACTCCAGTTTAGCCTACCTAACTCATTGCCTACATATATATGACAGCCCGCTGCTTTTGACAGATTTGGAAGATAAATCAATGGAGTATTGCCTATGATATCGACTATCGTTATTTTTTTTATTTGCCTACTCCGTTTATATGCCCACACAGCTACAGCGGCGATACCTACAGTTAATATACCAATTATAGAATAAGAAATTCCTTTAAATTGACTTGCAGATAGACCCTCGCTCATATTATAACTAATGAATCATCCAAAATCAATGATATTTATAACTTATTGAATGGAGCGAAAATAAACGGAGATCATCGCGGGCACAGACATGAACCTGGTGAGCGAAGTGGAAATGCAGTATTATAATGTCCTGAAGATACTGATCGACCCAGAGTTAGAACCCCTAAAGAGCAGAATCACTGTATCAATGTTTTCATGCAGATGCTGTTCAATAATCTCACGGAACATTTGTAAAGCGAAGAGAATCATCAACGAAAGTGCAAGATGAACAAGAGCGATATCGATAACTTCGCAACCCGCATCGCCAGCTGCAACAAAGTTATTGAGGAGGAGACCCAACAGGCAGATAATATCAAGAAGGACCTCTAAAAATTACAGTTAGAAACTGAGTAACTGAAAAAGAAGGAGGTGGAAGTGAAGGACACCATTAGCAGACATCGTCTGCAGATGAATATTATCGAGAAAGATTGCATCAAAGGACTCGAGGAAATATAAATTAGGCAGGAAAATGAGGAAAATGAGTTGAAAAAGAAACTTGACGAACAAATTAAGATTCGAGAGGAACTACAAAGCAAACAGATTTCGCTTATGAATCAGCAAAAGTTTGGAATTTAGGAAATTTCTGAACTACAGGCAAAGCATTCCGAAATTTACGGTAGAATTGACGATCTCAGAGAGAAGATAAGAGAAATTGAGACAAGGGATGCCCGAGAGAAGAGGAATAATGATGAGAAGAAATATCAGCTTAATCAGGCAAAAATATAAAAGGACACTCTCAAAGAGAACAAAAAACAGTTATAATTAAAAATTGATGAACTGGATAGAGATATTGAACAGACCGCTGAAAACCTGAGAAATTAGAAGAAGAGCAAGGACGACCAACATCGTGACAAAGTTAAACATGAGAAGGAAAAGGAACAGTATGATAAGGACTATAATCGCAAAGTGGAAGAGATACAAAAGATGGAAACCACTCTCACCGAAAAGTAAGAAGAGCTCAAGACCAGAGAGTAGTAAAATTTATAGCTGTAAAAGACACAGGCTGAGGTGGGAAGATAATACTAAATGGTAAAATAGCTGAAGAATAAGATATTAGGAGAAAATGACGTGATCAATCAAGATAAAACTAAACTCCTTGATCTTAAGATCATTGAGCAAGAGCAGTTAGAGAAATTGATTTCTTAAAGGGAAAAGAATAAAGCCAGAATAAACGAATTCTTGTCAAAGAAATTGGAGAAGGACAAACAATGGAAAGCTAGTGAGTACAAGGAAAGAGAGGCGGAGTTCGAACGTCTATAGGAGGTTAACAAACTTAAAAAAATAACGAATTAAGTTACTAGCTACCAGGTTGAGCATTAAAAATTGTCGAGAATTCTTGAGCAAATAAAGAAATAACAGTAAAAGTATGGAATTTAGGCTTCACATGCACATTCGAAATACTACCAAACTTTGGAGGAACTAAAAATCAAAAATACGCAGATTCAAAATTTACAAAGAGAGAATCAATAGGTTGAGAATAAATGCAAACATCAGCAAAATCTTTATGAAGCAGTGAGGAGCGATCGTAACTTATATTCCAAGGATTTTATCAAGTCCAAGGATGAAATCAACGAGCTCAAAAAGAAATACAAGCGGATGACATATGCCGTCGACCAATTGCGCGAAGAAATCAAGAATAAGGATCAAAAATTGGTTGAGCTTGACAAAGATTATAAGAAAGTATAGGCTGAGAATGTCAAGATAAAGGCAGACAAAAATAGAGCCAAATCACAGATACAGTCCAACGAAGAGGTAATAAAAAATCAGGAAAATCACATAAATCATATGAAAAAAATCATCCAGTCCGCTAAACAACAGAAGGCGAAACAGCAAAAGGATTATGATATGGTAAGGAACGAGCGAGACATCCTCGGCACTCAACTCATCAAGCGCAATCATTAACTGTCAGTACTCTATGAAAAGATCAAACTGTCAAACTCAAACCTCATCAAGGGCAACATCTACTGCCAACAAAAGTCTAGAGAACTCACTGAATTTAAACTCAAACTGGCAACACTGAGAAACGAATATCTTTCGATAGATACACAAATCAGATGTATTGATGATCTTAAAGCTGAAATAAGCTTTAAGGAAAAATAACTACTCAATCAGAAGGCTAAAGTAAAAGCATTGCAAGACGAATTGTAAAATCCAATGAATGTGCATCGCTGGAGAAAATTGGAAGCGACTGACCAAGAGAACTATGAGCGAATTCTGAAGATTCAGACGCTTCAAAGGTAAATTAATGTTTATTAAGACGTCTTATTGCTAAAACAGAAGAAGTATAAGCCAAGTAAAACCTTATTCGCGATAAAGAGAAACTTTTTTTGGAACTGAAGAACGTATTGGCGAGACAGCCAGGCTCAGAGATTCATGAACAGCTCATTAAATACAAGGAAGCCTTAAAGGAAAAAACGGGTCAAATGAAGAAGATGAAAAATGAACTCGAAAATGCTCACGAGTAGATGGGGAGAGTAAAATATGAAGTCGATCGAATTAAGAGTGAAATGTATCGGATGAAAAATGAATATTTTGAATTACGATAGGCCAGCGAGAAGGAGGTGTTGAATGAACGTAACTTTGCCCAGGAGATGATAGATTTGCAAAACGCAAACAATAATGATAAGCCCAGTTTGGCTGAGATTGGAATCACGACCATAAAAAAATGATATCTTATGCAACAGATTAAAATGAAATATATCTTTATTCGCTTTATTAAAATAAGTAGACAATACTTGATCGTAGAATACCTATAGGATAAATTGTTAATAATTCTACAGAAACAAAGAAATAAGGATGTCATTATTAATTACAATGCTCATTAATTTGATAATCATTGTAATTTATCGTATGGGTAGAGGAGGTAGGGAGTTGTATAGTACATTGTTCGCCTGTTTTATGAAACTGCAGCCCATCGCCTTCTTTTACTACAGTAACTATAAGCTCACATAGATGGTCTTAATTACAAAGTCATTTACCGCATCGCTATTTTTTATTCAGCCTTCCACATTATTGGCATTTTTCGTCAACCGTACGTTAAAAGACAAATCCTCTTAAAAGCATAATCGCAAAAGCAAATCCAATAATAATCGATAAACTCGATGCTTTCAAAAATCGATATTAAACTTTCAGATTACGCCTAGGATTATTTTGTAATAATATCAGCTAATTGCTCGCCATAAAGTATGTTAATCTTTATAAAGAGGAAGAATAGCTGGAAGACAAACAGCGAGTTTTGTTTTAAATCAATGACCAGGTTAATAGTAGATTAGATATCAATAAGAACTATTTTGGAGATGTCAAGTTCTTGTTTATTGGCGAAAAGGATATCTATAATCTATTGGAGGTCAATAAAACTGTCATCGAATTGTATGAAAAGGAAAGAGAGAGGGGAGTAGAATCGGCAGTGCACATTGTTGCCAAGGAAATAGACGGGACAGATAAACTAATTACTAGTTTACCATTCAAGGCAGACATGAGCTCTATCTTGAGAATTATTTCAAAGCACAAAGCTAGGAAATTTGCATCCTCAATGCAATTTTGATAAATGTGTCCGCCTAATTTAATTTGGTTCATTTAATATTATTATCAACAATCCTCCATGGGCAAAAAAATTAACAATCCCAAGTTGCTGAAGAAATAAGCAGGAGCCAATGTGTCTATGCTATCAGTGTTCAATAAATTTGCCAATAGGATTACCTAATCTCGCCGCAAAAAGATTGAAAAGGTCGGAGATACAAAACAGAGATTAATGTAAGCTAAAAAAACAAATAAAATGATCAAAGTATCCAAGAGAACTTCTAAATTTTCATTGCTTGAGGACTAGGAAAACGTACCAAAGGGACTCACCCATCGAGGTAAGAATATAAACGAACTGAAATAGTTCAATGACATGAACTTCGGTTCAGATGTTGATGATGAATAGTTCGAAAAAATACATTAAAATTTGAATTTTACTGGATTTGATGAAGAGGAGCAGAAACCTCAATAAGATGGTCGTCCTAAGAGCAAAAATGAGGTGTATAAAGAAATTATCGAAAAAAGTAAACTTCATAAGCATCTGAGGCAGGAACTGTATGAATAAAATTTCAATAAAGCAGTCTAGTTGGATGAATAATTTCCGCAATTCACCAGCAATCTTAAGTTCAGAAACAGGGACAGTAATGTTAAGGAAAAATTGGGAAGTAAGATTGATCATGATTTTGAAAAATTGGCAAACTAATTGAAGGATGATGAAAAGGTTGTGTCCAATAAGGTTATTGAAAAGAATTAGAAGTATACTGATAAAATTCGGAAGAAGAAAACAGAGCAGTTGAACTCTTTGATGAAGGATAGCAGCTCAGAGGAGGAAGATATCAGAGGATGGGTAAAAAATGCAAATAACAATTTAAACGAAGATCAGAATGAAGATGAAGATGAGTTGGATGAAGTGCAATTGTCTTCAGGTTAAGACGAAGATGAGAATGGTGATGAGGAGGAAGAGGAGGGTGGAGAAGATTATGAGCAATATTTGGGTGAATCACCATCGGAGCATTAAGGTTAAGAAGCTGAATAATCTGAGTCTGCAAAATTGTAGCCTTTAAAAACTACAAGTAAAGGAATAAAGAAACAGAAAAAGAAATGATAAATATTTTCAACATTGTTTACTATTTATGAGTGGTTCTAGAATAAGTTTATTAAATAATAAGACATTGAATTAGCTCATATCAATGAGTATTGAAAGTTAATATGGTAAATCATGATTCTATCATTTATTAATTGTCAAGATACTTTCCAATATATCTTAACAAATATGCTAAATCAAAGATGATGATCGTCTATTTAGCAAAAAGGAATATTCTTAATTGAAATAGTCTATTGTCGTTATCATGTCTACCAGTAAAATCAACTATAACACCAATAAATTTGATTTCGATCCTGAGCAAGAAAGTATCAAGAAATAATAGGGATCTCAATCAATATCTTTTATTTTCTAACTCAAAAGAACAGAAATAGCAAATAAATGCAATCCCAAATTTAATTTTAAATGCGATCTATAATCAAGATCTGAATCAGAGGCCGTTTGGAATATTGCCCAATAAAAAATCCAACACTCAGACAATGGAGAATCTCTCGAATAAAATGCTAATTCTCTCAAAAAATATGCCTAACCAAGCGAAAAAGTATATTGACTTATTATATAGGAACTATGTGATGCAATTCTTTGTTTAAAAAATAAAATGCCATAAAGATCGATCTAATAAATCATTATACGCATGCATCGAAAAATCTAACAGCAGAAACATTTTGATAAAGTTAGTTTAGCAATGACAAAAGAGTTTGAATAAAGTCAAATAGCTAATTTATCTTTATAGAATGACATGTATCTAGGAAGTTTAAAATCAGATAAATAAATCAATGATAAAAGAAGATTCAAAGGACAAGAGAAGATATCATTTAGACAGCAACAGCAAAAATAGTTAGCTTTAGCATCACAAAAGGCATCTTGTAGAAACTCAAAATGGCCTTGCCAATCAAAGACCTTATAGAATAGTTACAAATTCCATTAAAATACGATGTAAAGAGAAAACTTATCTCTGCCTTCGACTGAAATATAATCTTATATTTACAAGCCCACAAACTAAGAAATATTTAAAACCTACAATAAATGCGACCCAAAGGATTTAAAATTTATCAACATCGAAGAAGAATCAAAATATGTTGAAAGAAGAGTGATGGCCAAAGCTTTTATTGAAAGAGGATATGGAGTGGGCTAATGCAGGAAGGAAATTTAGTTGCAAGGACTTAACATTGACATGCATCGAAATAAATATAAAAACGTGTCAGGAGGAGTGATCATTCTTGCTTTTAGAAAATTGGAGGCTTTCATTGCTCAAGACTGCAAGAAGACAGTCAAGTATTTAGACCGCTGGCAGATGCGATCTATCTGCACTATCATGCTCAACGCAAGGACTAAATTCGAACCATAAATATATAACACACTTTTTAAATATTTAAAGGCTGGATTTGGCTTGGAGAAGGTCACTATTGGAGAAGTAGAATCAGTTAAACTTTATTTGACAATTCAAAAATATGTTCAGGGGAAAAGTGTGTCTATGGAATACCTCGAGAGAATAGGAGAAATCCACATTAAAAAACATAAAAAAATGACTCTACAATATTTACATCGCCAGCAGCGTAAAAGATAGCAAAGATTGAGCGAGCAGCGCAGAAAAAGATATTAACTGAGGAAAAAACAGTGCTAACTGAAATTATAAAAATAGTCGAAATAAAATAAAGCTTTGCCAAATTCAATAAATGATCAATGTTTTCCAGAGATATAAAATATGGAAAAAACTTTATTGTACCACTTGGATCAATTAATTGAAGAATAGCTTTAGGAAGATGTTTGTAATGTTAAGCAAGAAAATATTTGGTAAGCATAAATAGAAAGAGATATGATCCAACATTATGTTTAGCACAAAGATTTTTTAAAAGCTGTGCAAAACATAAAAATTAAATATTTCCAATTGCAATTTGAACCAATGTCAACATTTATCTCGATAAGGCTCAAGCATTTAATTTACACCATTTTACGATTAAAAGATGAGTGCTAGCTATCATCAATGAATATTAATCTATCAATTCTACAATAATTTTAGTAAGAGAAGATAAAAAATATATTGCAGGCAGAGTAAAATTAAAATTTGAGGTTAAACATTGCTAAATACTATCTCAGTCCCTAAGATAACGAAATTATTTTGAAGGAAATTATAAATTAATTTATGCAGCTTTTCAAAAATGAAGTAAAAATTTAAATCATAGAGTAAGATGAACTTCAAACATCAAATTCTTATGTGCAAATCAAAATATAAAAAGAATTACACAAAAATAAAGAATACGATTGCTTACCCTTGAAGTTATAATTGGAAAAGCAAACAACATTACCAATCAAAAGAGGAAGAGGAAGACCTAGAAAAAACATATTCCCGATCAACCATTGTCCTACTAATTTAAACAATAAGAAGATCAAAGAAAAATCGGCAAATAATTTTAGAATATCCTAAATACCCCTGAGTAATTGTGTGGAATAGTTATAGTTGATGTGTGATCTTAATTTTGATGAAACTGATCTAAATTTGTTGGACGTATGATCAATCTAGAATAATGATTTTTAATAAATAAATAATATAGAGTTTTATATGTTTAAAGGGTTATGTAAACATACATGTGTATTATTTTTAAGAAATAGTATATAATTAATTAAAAGGATGATAACTTTAATCTCTATCGTTAAGTAAAATACGGCATCTTCTTTACTGGTGTCCTTCTCACAATCCATTAGAACTATGCTGTATCAATTGTCCAACAGTTTTAAAGACGTTTTATAATCGTTAATCACTATCTATTTTCAACTCACTTCGATGATAATTAGAATTGAATTTTATCTGCCACTATAATAATAAAAGGATTGAAAAACAGTTACTACGATTTATATGAAATCCACCGAACAAACTGAGGATTAAAAATTATATAGTTAATACGTCCAGGCATTGTAAAGAGAAAACGAGCAATTTCAAATCGAGAGACGCACAATGGAAAAGTAAATAGAGATCATTCAATGCCAACTGAATGAAGCAACAGAAGAGAAAGAAAAGATTGCAGTTCAATTACAAAATTTAATCGTTAAAACTGCTGGCAAGGATAAAGAAATTTAAAAGATGAGAAGAAGTCAAATTGATGCCGAAAAAATGATTAAAATAAAAAATGAATAGATCCGACAAATGGATGAATATTTTAAGGAGGAAATGGTTCGGTCAAAACAGGAAATGACGAAACTCAAGGATAAAATTGATATTTCCGAATTGGAGAGCAGAATTCAATCGTACAATTTGTAAAGGTTTTAATAAAAAAAGAGCAAGAACAAGATGGGTAGAGTGTATAGTTAACTGATATATTTTTAAGAAGAAATCAAAAAGAACAAAACACTGAAATAATTTTTAGAAACCAAAGAGATCTCAAACTCAGAAGAAAGAATCAAAATATTATAAATTCTCTCCACATTAAAAGATCAACAGGATGGCATCAAGTAAAACTTTTTAAAATTTGATGGACTATCTCTTCTTCTTAAAAAGAAGGAGCAAGAAATCAAATCTCTTGAATTTAGCAACCAGCATCTGCGAAACCTTAATTAATCCTTAATCAATAAAAACACTCAATATCTTGAGTCAGCCAAAATTCTCAAATAGGCTCAAAACAGACGCTTGAAAAAGAATAATCAGGAAATGACTACCATTGCTCATGAAGACGAAAATTTTGAAGTGTAGCCTCAGTTTCAAACTCGAAGAAGACATAGATGCAAAAATATAAATTTTAAATCATGCAAAAGCGAGCTACTAGTTTCCATGGAACGTTATTCATGATTATGATTGCATTTATATCGATAGGATTTTATATATAATATGTTATATAATTTATAACCCCATAAATGTCAACTTTTTAATAATTTAACATTCCCTTGATTGGATTGTGCATTTAAATTGTTATCAATATCACTCTGATATATTTTTTTATATCAGGGAATATACTTGCACTTTAAATAAAAGATATAAGTAAGATTTTCTTCTAACGTATCATTTTTCATCTCAATAAAATTAATCGTTACTTCGAAGAATTACTAACAAAAATGATGTCGTTTCTCGTTAATCCTTTTTTTTTTGATGATTTCCCAACACCCAAATTTGTCGGATAATATTGATAATTGTTTTACAGATGCCTATTGAGCAATCAAAGACTCGCCTACCTTTCGTGCTCTCAAAGATAATGCTTAAATTATCATCAGTGTTTCTCTCCCGCATAACTTTATTCGAGGAATACTAGTCATCAAACAAAATAGTGGGTCATTATGATCATCAATGTTAGGGAATTGAAGTGATAGTTGCATTCTTCAAAAAACGCCATCAAGCATTATTATTAAAGTCTCTGATAAAAATTAGATAGTATGATGGTGTTCTCCCACAGCCAGTCACAGATCGTACAAATATCATTGGAGTCACTAAACGCACATATTTAAGCAGTAATCACGCTGAATCCGAAATCAAGCCCAATCCTCTCATCCCCAAACCTCTTATATAATAACAAGAGGAAGAAAACTGTTTACGATAATCGAATATTTCTCGGCAAAGTAGGTTGTAGATTTTACTATCACGAGTGAAGCAAGTAAATGCAAAAAATTCTTATAATTCCACTTTTACTAACTACGGAACAAGAACTGACAGAGACTACAGGCAGTAAAATGCTAGTCTTTTAGGTTACGCTCCTTTTACTACTCGAAGGGGACCGGAATCTTCTTATCATAGAAGATAGCCCTCGGAAGGAGTACATGATAAAAATGGCTTCAATTATCGTCAAAATCCATCCAACGCCATAAAAAATAGCCGCAGAGTGTTTATCCTGTAGAAATTTCGTACACTCTAATCAAATCTTCAAAAATTAAAGGGAGGAGAGATGACAGGAATGAGTGCAGAATTAATGAAAGATATTCAAATCCTAAAAAGTGAGCTTCGCAACAAAAAGCCTGTTCATATTTGATGTTATATCACGAAAGATTTATTTTCTATTTATAGTAAAGAACATTTGTGTTGAAATGAATCTTTGTTGCTTTTATAAAGTTATTCAATAAATAGTAGTATAATTCTTATCAATAGGATGGAGATTCACTTAATTATTATTGGAGAATAATGACTACAAGATATATCTTTGCCCTTATTCTTTTGGCAGTTCTTTTGATCTGCTCACAATCTGCACTCAGGTTTCAAGATGAAGAAATG
>Ga0302280_1002972_pt1 | contig 12573 bp, 10 predicted proteins | sample III_Fen_E1_1_FD_198771 | JGI IMG/M metagenome (GOLD analysis project Ga0302280, IMG submission 198771) | Peat permafrost microbial communities from Stordalen Mire near Abisko, Sweden - III_Fen_E1_1 | ecosystem: Environmental > Terrestrial > Soil > Wetlands > Permafrost | place: Sweden: Abisko...
TTTACGCGTTTTCGACTGAAAATTGGAGTAGGCCTGAAGATGAAGTTTCCATGATCATGCGTACCTTTATATTAGTTTTAGGCCAGAAAGCCAAAGAACTTGGTAATAATGGAGTTCGTATTAATTTTATCGGCCGTCGAAAAGGCGTACCAGCTGAGGTCTTAAAAGCTATGGATGCAGCCTCTGGCATTAAAGTACATCAGTCAAGTATGACTCTTAATATAGCTTTTAATTATGGCGCTCGTGGTGAGATTGTTGATGCTATCAAATCTATAGCCCACAATATTACTGAAGGAAAGATTAAAACAGATGATATTGATGAAAAACTTATAAGTTCTCATTTGTACACCCATGATCAACCTGATCCTGATTTATTGATACGCACTTCAGGTGAGGAGCGAATTAGTAACTTTTTATTATGGCAGCTTTCGTACGCTGAATTATATTTTACAGATAAATATTGGCCAGATTTTAACGAAGAACAATTTTTAAAAGCGTTGAACACTTACGCTCAGAGGGAACGTCGTTGGGGCGGAGTAAAGGTCTAGCCCTCGGGTTTCCATGGGCTGGGGGAGCATCTGTATGACTTGGTCTAGGTTCATGTCTTCTGTATTTATCATCACACTAACAACACTTGCTGTTATTAACAATTTTTTATTTATTATGGTTGTTGTGTTATTGACGGCAGGCGGTCTATATGAATTCTTTTATATGGTCCGGAAGAAAGATGTTCCAATTTATAGTTACACCGGAATATTTATCGGTTTATTAATTCCTGTTTCAATATTCACCCATTTTGAGTTAACCAAGAATTGGGAATTACTTTTTATCGTAATAGGGTTTTTACTAATTTTGTTTATGCAATTTGCCCGCAAGGATAATCGTCATGCTATATTAGGATTGTCTACGACTTTATTTGGAGTTTTATATGTGGCTTGGTTTTTTAGCTTTTTAGTCAAGATACGTTTGATGTTACCTGGGGATGAAGGAGTAAAATTATTAGGTTTTATTCTGTTAGTGACGAAAAGTGCGGATATCGGTGCCTTACTCATTGGAAGCCGATATGGTAAGCATCCGCTTTTACCAAAAGTAAGCCCAAATAAGTCTGTCGAAGGCACTATTGGTGCTGTTTTGATGTCGGCATGTGTTGCCTTAATTGTACGATCATTTTTACCGTCGGTATTAAATTTACCACTTTGGCAAATATTTTTTATGGGAGCTTTCTTCGGAGGTTTGGGTCAGTTGGGGGACCTTTCAGAATCTTTGATCAAGCGTGATTGTGGTGTTAAAGATTCAGGGAAGTTTTTACCAGGAATGGGCGGGGTTTTAGACGTGATCGATAGCTTATTATTTTCAGCCCCAGCTTTTTATTTATACATGAGTTCAACGCTCAATACATTGCATTAATGACGCCATTACGCATAGCTATTTTAGGTTCGACTGGATCCATAGGCCTTAATACTTTAAAGGTGGTGGATCAAAATCCCCATCGTTTTCAAGTGGTGGCTTTAAGTGCTAACAATAATTTTAAACTCCTTGAGACTCAGATAAGAAAATATAAGCCTTCACACGTTGCAGTAGGTAAAGAAGGTTTAGTATATTTTAAAAAGACGGCTATTAAGGGTATAAAATATTATCCAGTAGAGGATTGTCGAGAGCTAGTTACCTTAAAAGATGTTGATTTAATAGTCCTAGCTATGAGTGGTACAGGTGCGTTGATGCCTTTTTTAGAGGCTGTTAGGGCTGGCAAAACGGTCGCTCCTGCTAATAAAGAAGCGTTAGTCATTGCCGGTGATTTGATTATGAATGAGGCGCGTAAACATAAAGCGCGCATTATTCCCATAGATAGTGAACAAAGTGCTATTTTTCAATGTTTAGAAGGACAAAAATCAAAACCTGTTTTTGTGCATTTGACAGCTTCTGGTGGTCCTTTAAGAGAAGTTCCTATTAAAGATTTTAAACGGATGACCCCTAGAGAAATTTTACGGCATCCGCGTTGGAAAATGGGAGCCAAAATCACTGTAGATTCAGCAACAATGATGAATAAAGGATTTGAAATCATTGAAGCTAAGCATTTGTTTAATTTAAGTTATAATCAAATTGAAGTATTGGTTCATCCAGAGGCTATCATTCACTCGATGGTAGAATTTGCTGATGGCTCATTATTAGCTCAGTTAGGCATCACTGATATGCGTTTACCAATTCAATACGCTTTAACATATCCTGAACGTTTGCCATCTGGTCTTAATAGGCTAAGTTTAACAGAAGTAAAATCTTTAAATTTTCATAAGCCTGATTTGATAAGATTTCCGTCACTGGCATTGGCATTTGATGCCGCTCGTTTATCAGGTAGTCTACCAGCTGTCCTTAACGCGGCTGATGAAGTAGCTGTCGAATCATTCTTAAGTAGTAAGATTGACTTTGTAGATATTTACAAAGTTGTTGAACGGGTGTTTTTACGTCATAAAATAGTTAAAAATCCGTCGCTAGAGGCTGTATTGCAAGCGGATCAATGGGCCCGTCAAGAGGCTCGGAATATATTGGAGAAATTATGTCGTTAATTATCTTTATGTTGATATTGGGTCTTTTGATTTTAGTACACGAGTGGGGTCATTTTATTACCGCCAGAAAATGCGGCGTTAAGGTAGAGCAATTTGCTTTAGGGTTTGGGCCAAAATTATTTGGTTGGGTTTATGATGGTACAGAATTTTGCTTATGTGCGATCCCCTTGGGTGGTTTTGTCAAAATGGCAGGGGATGAACGTGATAAATGCTTGGGACATAGCGACGAATATTTTACTAAATCACCCGGACAACGGGCTTTAATTATTTTGATGGGTCCAGTGGTGAATTTAATTTTAGCCTACCTTTGTTTTTGGGTGGTATTTATGATTGGTTATGTCGATATGGACCTCTCTAATCAAAAACTGGCACCCGTCGTTGGTCAAGTATTGGAACACTCACCGGCCCAGAAAGCAGGTTTAAAATCTGGAGACAAGATTTTAAGCATAAATGGCCGATTAATAGTTCATTGGACAGAGCTTCAGGATTTAGTTTCTAGTTCAACAAGCAATCTATTGGTATTAACGGTGGAACGTGCCAAACAAGATTTCTCTGTTCAAATCTCTCCTGAAGAAACTGATCAACAGGATATATTTGGTCGTCTTCATAAAACACGCCGTATTGGGGTAGGGCCTATGCCTATTAGTAATGCCAAAGACATCGTCATTACCAGGTATGGTTTTTTTGAATCTTTTGTTAAAGCTGGCCAAGAATTGTGGGATATTACGGTAAAAACTTATGAAGCTCTTTATGAAATGGCAATCGGAGCGCGTTCCCCCAAAGAAGCGATGGGAATTGTAGGGATGTTTTTTGTCATTAAATTTGCCTTAACCATTGGTTTTGCTTTTGTTTTGCATATTGTGGGGATTATCAGTGCTTCGCTCGGTATTTTTAATTTATTACCTCTTATCCCATTGGATGGAGGGCATTTATTTTTAATTGGTCTTGAGAAACTTCGAGGTAAGGCCTTATCTCTCAAAACAGACTTGTTTATAACTAAAGCAGGATTTGCTTTAATTATTATCTTGGCATTATTTGTATTCTATTCTGATTTCGAACGTGTTGGTTGGATTGACAAAATGGTAAAGTTATTCAAAGGAACCGGACTTTAAAAACTCCGAGGTGACCTATGTCTAGTTTCGAACACAATGAAATTAAAGCCCGCATTCATCATTATTTGATTTCTAAGACTAATTTCTTGGAAGTCAAAGATACCATGAATGAAGATCAACTTCGTGCTTTTGTTGATAATGCCATAGATAAACTTTGCCAGGAAACAAAATTAACAATCACATTAGGTGAACGTAGCAATATCCTGCGTGAATTGGCGGCTTCTATTGTTAGCCTGGGGCCATTGCGTCCTTTTGTAGAGGATGCTACGATATCAGAAATAATGATTAATGGGGCTAAATCGGTCTACATTCAGCGGGCTGGTAGGATAGAAAAAACTAATGTTTCCTTTCCTGATAACGAAAATCTAAAACATACTATTCAAAAAATCCTTTCAGCTTCAGGTACTAGCCGAAGGGTTGATGAGTCTTCACCTTATGTTGATTTTTCAATGGCGGATGGTTCGCGTGTTAACGTTATTTTACCGCCATGCTCCCTGGTTGGGCCTGTGATGACAATCAGGAAATTCTCGCGGGATTTAACAACAATGGATGATCTTATTGAACGCAATTCGCTTAATAAGAAAATGTCTGCCTTCTTGATAGCGGCTATTAAAGCTAAATTAAATATCGTTTTTTGTGGATCAACCGGCAGTGGTAAAACTACCTTGCTCAATGTGCTTTCCAGCCATATTCCTGATCACGAGCGTATCATTACCATAGAAGATACCTCCGAACTTAGATTGATGCAGGACCATGTGGTATCTCTTCAAGCTAAGGCTGCTAATATGGAGGGTAAGGGAGAAGTAACCATCCGTGATTTATTTGTTAATTCACTACGCATGCGACCAGATCGAATTATCATTGGCGAAGTCCGCGGTCATGAAATTCTTGATTTAGTTCAATCCATTGCTTCTGGGCACTCAGGGTCATTAGCCATTGTGCACGCTGATTCTCCCCAAGAGTGTTTCAACCGTATGATTACCATGATGCTGATGTCTGGAATACGTTTAACCGGAGACCAGATCCAGAAACAATTGGCTACTTCAATTGATCTGATTGTGTATGTTGAGCTTTTTATGGATGGTGTGCGAAGGATTACAAATATTACAGACTTAAGATTTAACAAAGAAGCTGGAACCAGTTCTTTAGAAGATATATTTACTTATAGACAGGAACGGATTGATGCACAAGGTAAGGTGGTTGGTGATTGGGTGATCAATAATTCTAAACCATCTTTTTATGATAAGTTTATTAAACGTAATATTCAAATGCCAGAAGGTTTTTTTATTTAGGGATAAGGGTTAAGGAGAAGTAATTATGTATTGGTCAAAATATTTTATACCGACTTTAAAAGAAATTCCAACGGGAACTGAGGCTATTAGTCATCAGCTTTCATTGCGTGCAGGTTTAGTCCATATGTTGACTTCAGGCGTCTATTCTTATTTGCCGTTAGGTCATAAAGTATTATCACGTGTTGAACATATTATCCGCGAAGAGATGGATGCAATTGGTTGTCATGAATTATTAATGCCTGCACTTCATCCTATTGATATTTGGAAAAAAACAGGCCGAGATGTGACACTAAAAGAAGTGATGATAAGCTTTGATAATAAAAAAGGCCAGCGCATGTGCCTGGGGCCAACCCACGAGGAAATCATCACCGATTTGGCTCGGCATTTTATTAAAAGCTACCGTCAACTGCCAGTCACCCTATATCAAATACAGACAAAATTTCGTGATGAAATCCGCACACGCTTTGGTATTGTTCGCGCTTGCGAATTTATCATGAAAGATGCTTATAGTTTTGACCGTGACGTTGAGGGTCTACAAAAGAATTATGACTTGCAACTAAAAGCTTATACAAAGATATTTAAACGTTGCGGCCTAGATGTGCTTGTTGTTGCCGCAGATAGCGGGGCAATGGGAGGTAGCATATCTCATGAATTCCTTGTAGCTGCCCCAATAGGTGAGGATGCTATTTGGATTAATAAAAATACCCAGCAAACAATCAAGGACGAAGAAGGCAAGACTCCTGAAGGTGAAGGTTGGGAGCGTCGAGTGGCTATTGAATTAGGCCATGTTTTTCAATTAGGCACTAAATATTCTGATAGTTTGGGAGCCTTATTCCTAGATGAAAACGGTGAACAAAAACCTATGATTATGGGTTGTTATGGAATTGGTGTCAGTCGTTTAATTGCGGCTATCATCGAAGTTAATAACGATGCTGGCGGAATTATCTGGCCAAAAGAGATTGCTCCTTTTGATGTGGAAATTTTACCCGTCCAAACTTCTGATGAAAATGCGATGAATCTCGCAAAAAATTATTATGATGATCTTAAGGCTTCTGGTCATGATGTTTTATTAGATGACCGCGAAGAAAGTGCTGGTCGTAAATTTAATGATGCTGATTTAATTGGAATACCACTGCGCGTTATTATTGGAAAACGCATGTTAGCTAATAACCAAGTGGAAATTAAAATTCGTCGAACAGGCGAGGTTATAATTGTCGATAAGGATAAAGTTAAAGAAGAAATATTGAAATTATGCAAGCAGTGACATTTGAAGGCTGCATTTCTAATAATAGTATTGCGGTAGCGGCACATCTCTAATAATATTTGGTAAAGTACTTATATGGAAGATATTATAAAAAAAATAGAATTGCTCACAATTAAAGTTTTCGAAACTCACGGCATGGATTTGGTTGAATTAAAGGTTAGTGGGCACAAAAATGATGTTAACATTCAAATCATGGCCGATAAACCTAATGGTGGCATTAATATACAAGAGTGTGCTATACTAAACAAATCTTTGGTTGCCGCAATTGAACAGGAAAATTTTTTACCTCCTGAGATTTTCTCCCTGGAATTATCTTCACCGGGATTAGACCGGCCGCTTGTTACGCGCAAAGATTTCATGCGTCTCAAGGACCAAAAATTGTATTTTTGGCTTCATGAACCATTGAACGGTAAGAAAGAAATTCAGGGTGTATTGTTAGATGTAGGAGAAACAAAATTGACAATTGAAGTGTCTAAAAAATTAAAATTAGAAATACCTTTAGTTTCGATTGTAAAGGGCATGTTGGTTATTTAACACAAGAATAATTAGGAGAGTGTTGGTATGGATAGTGAATTAATGGTTATATTAGAACAATTAGAACGAGATAAGGGTATTGATAAAGAGACTTTGATCGCGGCGGTTGAATCCGCAGTGGCTTCCGCGGCAAAAAAAATATGGACCCTTGACAAAGAAGTCGATGTCAAAGTTACCTTAGACCGCAAAACAGGGAAAATCAAAGCTTGGGCCGGGGAAGAAGAGATTCATTCCAGTGAATTTGGGCGCATTGCCGCTCAAACAGCCAAGCAGGTTGTTATTCAAAAAATCCGCGAAGCTGAAAAAGACGTTGTTTATGGGGAATATAATGCCCGCATAGGTCAGATCATCAGCGGAAGTGTTTATCGCTTTGAACGTGGCAATATCATAGTAGATTTAGGAAAATCTGAAGCTTTGATACCTAAGAGCGAACAGAGCAATAAAGAAGAATTTCGTCAGGGTGAACGTATTAGGGCTTATGTGATGGAAGTTCGTCGGGAAAATCGCGGTCCTCAAATTATCCTTTCAAGGGCTCATCCTAATTTTGTTAAACGTTTATTTGAACTGGAAGTTCCTGAAATTTATGAGGGTATTATTGAAGTCAAGGCTATCGCCCGTGACCCTGGTGAACGCACCAAGATTGCTGTTTACTCGAAAGATGAAAAGATTGATTGTGTAGGCGCTTGTGTCGGGATGCGCGGCAGCCGTGTTAAGAATATTGTCACCGAACTGCATGGTGAAAAGATTGATATTGTCCGTCATTCAGAAGATATCAAAGAATATATTCAAGCTGCTTTATCTCCTGCTGAAATATCACAGATGCAGTTGATTGCTGATGAAAAGCGAGTTAACATTATTGTGGATGAAGATCAATTATCTTTAGCTATTGGCAAATATGGTCAGAATGTGCGTTTGGCCAGCAAGCTGGTAGGTTGGGAATTGGATATTTACTCTGCTAAACAAGAAAAACAAAGGACTACTGATCCTCAGCAACCAGTAACGAGCGTCTCTTCCCCTGATGTCGTTCCATCTGATGAGGACTCTAAAGAAGAAGAGGAACAGGAATAATATGCGCATACTGGATTTGGCCAAAGAGCTAAAAATTACTGAAGAATACGTAAACGATAAAATCAAATCATTAAAATTACGTTCAAAAGACGGAGGTGAGATAACTCCTGTTGTTGAAATGATTTTACGTGACGCTTTGGCTGATGAAGGTATCGGGAAGAAAGTAGAAGATGAACCAGCCCCGGTTAAGAAATCTCCTAAAAAAGCCAAGTCGTTGGTTCCTTCAACGGATAAGCCTAAAGTAAAATCGGTAGATACTAAAAAAGACAAGAAAACCAAAGCTGATCCGGCGAGAAAAAAAACAGCTCTTGAGGCTGATGATGAACCTTTGCCTAAGAAGACTGACGTAAAAAAAGTAGAACCTGTTGTTGAACCACCCATACCTTCAATACAAATTCCTCTAAGCGTTGAGCCAATAAAAGCTCAAGTAAATTCACCTGGATTAGAAATTGAAAACCCCTTGCATGGCATTGATCCTGTTAAGCTCCAAGCTCCAATAACAAAAGTAGAAACTACTAAAGTTGAAACTTCAGGTGTTGAAATTGCTGCTAAACCTGCTGTCCCTGTTATTGATGTAACTAAAATCGATATCCCTAAAGAAATTTTACCTATTGATCCATCTAAGAAAAAAGTTCGCTATGATGAGCCTTTTATAGCAGTTAAGCCATTGGCAAAGAAGCGTAAACGCTCTTTTGAAGATGCTGCTGGGGCTTGGCGAGGTAAGGATCATAAACCATCAGCCTCTATCGCTGGTGCCGTTGTCCCTGAAGAGCAAACTGCTGGTCCGCTTATAGATATTGAAATGCCAATTCCTATCAGTGTAAAAGATTTTGCCGTTCGCATCAACCAGAAGATGAACGTTGTTTTAAAAAAGCTTTTAAATATGGGTGTTTTTGCCAATATTAATCAGAATTTAGGCGATGAACTTGTAGAGAAATTAGCTACTTCGTTTGGTTTTAATGTCATCAAAAGCAAGACACAAGAAGAAGAATTGATTGATGTGCACCAACAGCAAAAGGACGATCCTGCTTCATTAAAGCCTCGAGCGCCTGTTGTTACCTTTATGGGTCATGTTGACCATGGTAAGACATCTTTGCTTGATAGCATTCGTTCTGCCAAGGTGGCTGATAGTGAGCATGGTGGGATTACACAACATATAGCGGCATACTCTGTTGAATCTCCCAATGGAAAAATAACCTTTTTAGACACACCAGGTCATGAAGCCTTTACAGCCATGCGTGCCCGTGGTGCTCATATCACTGATATTGTGGTTCTAGTCATTGCTGCTGATGATGGTGTCATGCCACAAACTCTAGAAGCAATCAATCACGCACGTGCGGCTAATGTACCTATTGTCATTGCTTTAAATAAAATAGATAAGAAAGCAGCTGACCCAGATCGTGTTAAAAAACAATTAGCTGAACTTGATTTAATGTCTGAGGATTGGGGTGGTAAGATTGGGGTGGTCCCAGTTTCTGCTATCACAGGTCAGGGGATCGAAGATCTTTTAGCCCGCATTATCCTAGAAGCGGAAGTTCTTGAATTGCGTGCTAATCCTGATAAAAAAGCATTAGGCATTGTTATTGAGGCGCATATGAGTAAGGGCAAAGGAGCGATTGCTTCTTTGATTGTCCAGAGTGGAACCTTGCGCGAAGGTGATGCCATCGTTATAGGTCCTTTGCACGGTAAAATTAAGGCTATGTTTAACAATTTAGGACAAGCAATTAAAGAGGCAGGTCCTTCAATGCCGGTTGAAATTTTAGGCCTTTCTGAAGTTGCCGCTGCGGGTGAAATATTTTATGCGGTGGAAAGTGATAAGCGCGCCAAGGAAATTGCCGAGGATCGTCAAGAAAAATTAAAGAATGAAAAACTATCAGGGACTGCTAAGATTTCTTTGGAAGATCTTTATTCTCAAATACAACAAGGAGAGATCAAAGAATTAAGAGTTGTTATCAAGTCTGATGTGCAAGGGTCTCTTGAAGCTCTTAAGGAATCACTAGGTAAAATTCCTTCTGATGAAGTTAAATTACGCTTTATTCATGCAGCTGTAGGCGATGTTAATGCTTCTGATGTTGTTTTAGCACATGCTTCAAATGCCATCATCATTGCTTTCCAGGTTGGAACAGACACAAAAGCCCGTCAAGAATTAGAGAAATACCCTGTGGACGTTCGTGAGTACCGTATTATTTACGATGCTGTTGAAGAATTAAGAAAGTCTTTGGAAGGTCTTTTAGCTCCTAAACTTAAGCGTCATTTTGTTGGCCGAGCAGAAGTGCGTAATGTGTTTAAATTAAGCCGCTCCGGAATTGTTGCGGGTTGCTATATTCTAAAAGGTAAGATGCGGAATAAGATCCAAGCTGAAGTTTTACGCAATGGCGCTGTTGCGCATACGGGACATATTAGCACTTTAAAACGATTTAAAGATGATGTTAAAGAAGTCACTGAAGGATTTGAATGTGGGATTACAGTTTCACATTTTGATAGTATTGCCGTTGGTGACATCATTGAAGCATATGAAATAGAGTCAATCGCTCGCAGGCTATAAAGCAAGAGAGTATGACAAAAAAAGTATTTTCAGCCATGCGCCCGACGGGCAAGCTGCATCTAGGACATCTGCTTGGCGCCCTTAAAAATTGGGTTGCCTTGCAAGAGAGCTATCAGTGTATTTTTAGTGTGGCTGATTGGCATGCCCTGATGGGCGAGTACGAAAATAGCAAAGATTTAAAAGCTTATGGCATTGATATGGTGATTGATTGGATCGCCTGTGGTATTAATCCTGAAAAAGCTATTATATACCTGCAGTCTGATGTGGTTGAACATTTAGAATTACAAATGTTCCTTTCATGCTTAACCCCTTTAGGATGGTTAGAACGCAATCCTACCTATAAAGAACAATTACGAGAAATCACAACCCGGGATTTGCAAACCTATGCTTTTTTAGGGTATCCGGTCCTACAAGCTGCTGACATACTGTTATATAAAGCTGATGCTGTCCCTATCGGAGAAGATCAACTCCCTCATCTTGAACTATGCCGTGAAATAGCCAGGCGTTTTAATTCAATCTACAAGAAAGAAGTTTTTAACGATTGTAAATCTATCTTAACTGAAACCCCAAGACTGTTAGGCTTAGACAACCGTAAAATGAGTAAAAGTTACGGTAATACGATTAATTTATCTGATAGTGAAGCTGAAGTTGATAAAAAAGTTGTATCCATGATAACTGACCCCAAGCGGTTACGCAAAACTGATCCAGGTCATCCTGAAGAATGCAATGTGTATAGTTATTATCAGACATTTGCTCCACAAGAAGTTTCTGAAGTTCATGAATGGTGTTCTAAAGCACTAAAAGGTTGTGTTGATTGTAAAAAGAATTTAAGTGTGCATATTAATAAAGATCTGGCTCCTATTAGAGAAAAACGTGTAGAATTAGAAAAAGATAAAGACTCGATACAAGATATTCTCAAAGATGGTGCTAATAAAGCACGGCTTATTGCTCAAAAAACCATGCAAGAAGTGCGTGAAGCTGTTTATTAATCAAAAGGCGATATTCAAAAATATGAATTATAAAATTCACCTTGAGAAATTTGAAGGACCTCTTGACCTTTTACTTTTTTTAATAAAAAAGAATGATATTGATATCTGTGATATCCCAATAGCTATCATTACAGATCAATATATGGAATATTTTGAATTGATGAAGATGCTTGACCTTGACGTGGTGGGTGATTTTCTGGTGATGGCGGCCACTTTAATGCAGATCAAATCCAGGATGCTTTTACCTCCTGATCCGTTAGCTGGACCTGACGCTGTTGATCCTCGGCAAGAATTAGTTGATCGTCTAAACGAATATGAACAGTTCAAAATTATTGCCGAAGGGCTCAAAACAAAAGAACTTTTCAGACAAAGTTTATTTGGACGTCTTGTTGATGAAGTTAAACTTAATGAGATTAAAGAGGATGCCGAAGAAGTTTTATTCGAAGCCACTCTTTTTGATTTAATTAATGCTTTATCAGAAGCGCTAAAACATATTCCGGAAAAGCAGGATTATCAGATTTCCAGGCAAGAATTCACCATTGAAGGTAAAATTCATGAATTATTGCATTCTTTAATCGAAACCCCACGCATATCTCTGATGGATCTTTTCCGCCGATCAGTTAACAAAGAAGAAATTGTTTGCACTTTTGTGGCCGTACTTGAGCTAACACGTCAAAAAGAAGTGATTATCGTCCAACACCGCCAATTTGATGATATAGAGATTGTTCGTAACACCGCTAATGAAGCACCTACAACTCAAGAGGCGTAATCGATTATGGATGAGATTAAAAGGCTTGTTTTAAATCAGGAAAGTGAAGAGGATCAGGTTATTAGCCTATCTTTACGGCCTGAGCGTCTTGTTGATTTTGTGGGGCAGCCGGACTTAGTTAAAGGTTTACAAGTGGCCATATCCGCTTCTCAAAAGCGCGGTGAACCTTTAGAACATACTCTATTTTCAGGGCCTCCGGGTTTGGGTAAAACTTCCTTGGCCCATATCATTGCCAATGAAATGAATGCCCGCATCACCATCACTTCGGGACCGGCCATTGATCGCGCTGGTGATTTTATCGGAATCCTTACTAATCTAGAAAAAGGCGATGTCCTTTTCATAGATGAAATTCACCGGCTTTCTAAAACAGTTGAAGAGTTTTTATATCCGGCGATGGAAAATTTTAAAATTGATTTTATTGTTGATAAAGGACCATACG
>Ga0302280_1002977_pt1 | contig 12551 bp, 12 predicted proteins | sample III_Fen_E1_1_FD_198771 | JGI IMG/M metagenome (GOLD analysis project Ga0302280, IMG submission 198771) | Peat permafrost microbial communities from Stordalen Mire near Abisko, Sweden - III_Fen_E1_1 | ecosystem: Environmental > Terrestrial > Soil > Wetlands > Permafrost | place: Sweden: Abisko...
AAAGACTTTGAATAAATTACCATCCAACAATTTTTCATCAACACGATTAAGAAGTTTTTTAGTTTTTACTGATATGTATTTCCATTCATGCAAGACATCCTGAACATCCTGGCTGGTTGCCTGTAAGGAAACAGCAGTGCTGGTAATAACGGCTGCCATGTCTTCCACATCCAGAGGATCTTCACCAATGATAGGTGCTGCCGGATCAAAAGCCTTTAATGAATGATCTTCACTAATTTCAATGAGCTTCTGACCTAAAACCCCCTCAGTTCTAATGCTAATCTTGGAGCATTTACGAAATTCGAACTCATACTTCTTATAAATATCCAGGCGTACCTTAAGGCTTCTATCATCAATGGGCTGGCTTAAAAAATCAACGGCACCTACGACCCCCACATCCACGCCAGAAATCCTAATAGGAGCTCCTTCAACCAGTCCGCCGACCTGATTAAAAAGGACCAAGACTTGAAATTTAGGCTCTGTTAAGCCGCGATCAAGACCAATAAAAAAGACACTCACCGCGATTAGAATCGCCCCGATGATAAAGAATAATCCTGCTGCTAATTTTTTAAAATTGCCACCATTGTTCTCCATCCTACCTCCTCATCCTCAAACCGTACATCCGTGGTTATGAACGTGCAGCTTGCAAAAACTCCTGTACAAATGGTTCTTTTGAATCTTTTAGCTGAGTAGCCGTTCCTATAGCAGCAATTTGACAATCATTAATAATGATAATCCTTGACGCTATGCGAAACGAATTATTCACATCATGCGAAGTCAAGACCGTTGTTGATCCAATCTGACCAGACACATGACGAATCAAATCTGAAATGTCTCGACTACGGATAGGGTCCAATCCAGAAGTTGGCTCATCGCATAATAACACCTTGGCGCCTAAAACAATAGCCCGAGCCAAACCCACTCTTTTTTTCATGCCCCCACTAAGCTCAGAGGGAAGCTTGCCTTCCACCCCATCCAAATCCACCAGGTTTAAAACTTCTCGCACACGAGCGGATATCTCATTAGGTTTAAGCCCCGTATGTTCACGCAACGGGAAAGCCACATTATCATACACATCCATAAAATCGTATAAAGCACCCTCTTGGAATAAATACCCCATATTACAACGCACTTTTAATAATTTTTCTTCACTTAAAGAATCTATATCCACCCCATCGATAACAACCTTCCCTCGATCTGGACGTATTAAACCTATCAAATGTTTAAGCAATACTGTTTTCCCTGCCCCGCTCAATCCTAAAACCGCAATGATTTCTCCGCTTTTAATGTCAAACGAAACATTTTTTAAGACAGACTGCCCACCTAATTTCTTATAAAGACCTTCAACTTTAATCATTTTCTTTTCGCTCATAATAGCGGAATTTATTCTTATCAAACTTAGTATAAAGGCGATCGTAGGGCTTGGTGGCTATTTTCTCAACAAAAACCTGCACCCCTTTATATTCCGTAATCTGATAAACTTCTGAATCTTGCAGAACCTCATAATCATTAACCGGATACCATTTATTCCCATCATATTCGATTGGATCGCCATCGCGTATCCAGCCAGCTTCTATAACAGGAGAGGGATAGCTTTGCACCTGACCATCATTACCTGCATTCATCAAAGACGCGCATCCACCCAAAAACCCTGTAGACATAAACAACAGGCCGAAGACTAATATCAGGTATGTATTTTTCATATACTATCCCCAGAATGTTAAAATAATTTTAGTCAAAACCGCGTCAGCTAGAATCACCGAGACATATGAATAGGCGACCGCCTTAGTTGTAAAACGCCCAACCCCTGTGGCCCCACCTTGCGTAAAAAAGCCCTGATAACAACAAATCCAGCCAATGATAATGGCAAAGAAAAATACTTTAATAAACCCACTAAAGAAATCCACATACCCCACCGCTTCAAGGGTTTCATGAAAATAAAAAGCCCCTGGGATATGCGCCTGAGACAAAGCAACCATATAACCACCAGCAATACCTAAAATTTCGGAAATAATTACTAAAACCGGTAAGACCAATAAACAAGCTAAAAAGCGCGGAACCACTAAATATTCAATGGGATTAACTCCCATGGCTCTTGTGGCCTGGATCTGATCCTGAGTGCTCATGGTCCCCAATTCAGCAGCCATCCCTGCCCCTGCTTTCCCTGAGAAAATCAACGAAGTAAGCACCTGGCTTAACTCTCGCAATAATGACAAAGCGACCAAACGGGCAATAAACTCTTTAGCACCAAAACGCTGTAAGGTAATGAATCCTTGCAGTCCCAATACTGTTCCCGTCGCAATGGAAGTAAGCATCACAATCACAATGGATTGAACCCCCTGCTCGTAGGCCTGATTCAATACATCATTCCAACGGATGCGCCCGCGAAAAATCAATGACAGGATATCTCCCAGAAAAAAAATAGCCTCACCAATACTGCGCAGGTGAGCTAAGAAATTCTTATACAATTGACCGATCTTTGCAAATTGGTTTAATATCATGGTTTTTCTTTCAACCATCGTTGTGACAATTCTTTGTTAATCGCCTCCTGGCGGCTTAAAGAAATGTACTTTCCGCCAGAATCATTTTTAGTATAAACTTCTTTGGACTTAGATGTAAATGCCGCGACCGACATGACACGTGCCCCTAAAGAGCGCGCATAAAGGAATACGTCTTTATCATTCGACACCACCACACAATTTTTCTTATTGATATCCAAATCGACCATATGCTTAATCTGATCGTCAGCTGAACATCCATCTGAAAAAATCACACGTATTTCTGGCGAATCTTCTGAAACACTGACATGTGCTACCGGATACGAAAAATACTGGCCAGGTTGACCATCAAAAACCACTGTCACTTGATTGTTAACGCTCCCCTGAGGCCTAGTGTTATCAATCCAACGAAGCAGGCCCTTGCGACCATCTTCAAGTGGAAGATCCCTGAAGGCTGGGATCTGTTTGAGGATATTGTATCCGTCTAGAAGATAATGTAGTGACATAGAATAATCCGCCTAAAAGTCCCGCTATAATGGTAAACGCTGAGTTAATAAGACTTAATCCTCCAGCCATTTCCTTAGACACTCCCACCAACGGAAGCAAATAAACCCAACCGATTTCCCTGAATCCCAATCCACCGATAGAAGGTAGTGCCGTCACGACGCACACAATCGGCGAAAAAATAATAAAATAGACCAAAGGAATATTCTGATGCATGCCTTTAGCTGAAAGATAAAATTCAAACGCCAATACAATCTGCGCACCAACTGAAATAAGGATAGATTCCCAACCCTGACGTTGTCGGCCTTTTAGAAGAACTATATCGAAATGCAATCTCATCAAATTGTCAGTAACTTTAGGCCAAGCCGCAAATGCCTTACAGGCAAATGAAAATATCCGATGGCTAAAAAGCACAATGACAATCATTCCTGAAATAATGCTCATGATGGCAATGGCCATGATGACTAATTTATTCTCTATAATACCATGTCCAAATAAAAAAGCTACCACTGCTAGGATGACAATCCCGGCAAATCCCGATAAACGATCCAGCACTATAGATGCAAATATTTTAGGTTTATGCCCTAGTTCCTGGGCCAATCCCAATCCCCGGATCACATCACTTCCCACCGTCGATATAGGCGCCAAATTACAGAAGAGTCCTATAAAAAACCAACGCATGCTGCTAAGGCTTCCCGCTTTGAGACCAACAGCCTTCATAAGAATCCGCCAACGCCAAATCATCAGAAAATTAATCATAAAAAAGATCAGGCCAGCTGCACTCATATAGCGCATATCTGATCCTTTGATTGCCATCCAAATATGCTTATAATCAATAGTGACAAAAAGCCACGTCAATAATGCCAGACTCAAAAAACATGGCAAAACAATTGAAAATATCCGTTTAAATTTTTCTGACATCAGTGTGTTACTCCCATCGCCGTCAAGGCCGCGTTATACCCTTGTTCCGCAATATATGAACTGCGTACCAAAGGACCACTTTCCACATACTTAAAACCCATGGCCAACCCTTTTTGGCGATAGTCGTCAAATTCTTTGGGGCTAAAAAACCTTTTAACTGGCAAGTGACGTCGATTCCTAGTTGGTGCTAAATATTGACCAATGGTCAGGATCTGACAACCTGCCTCATAAAGCTCAGTCATCACTTCGAGGATTTCCTCATCCGTTTCTCCTATGCCAACCATTAAGGATGATTTGACAAAGGTGTGAGGATTAAGTTCTCGAAAACGACGCAGGACATTTAATGAACGATCATGCAAGGCTTGTGGCCGTATAGAAGGCGCCAAACGCCGGACCGTTTCGATATTGTGACTAATCACTTCAGGAGCCGCATCACTTAATATTTTCAACGACTCTTCTTTAGCTGAAAAATCAGGAATAAGCACTTCAATCTTAACTTCAGGTGTCAATTGACGAATCGCATGAATTGTTTTAGCAAACTGAACGGCCCCCTCATCTTCAATATCATCACGGGCCACCGACGTCACCACCACATAGCGTAAACCTAATTCTTTAACTGCCAAAGCGACATTTTGAGGTTCTTCTAAATCAACAAGATCAGGACGTCCTGCGGGAACGGCGCAAAAACGGCACGCGCGCGTGCAGGTGCCTCCTAAAATCATGAAGGTCGCAACCCCCTCTTTCCAACAAGTTCCCATATTAGGGCAATTAGCACTTTCACATACTGTATGCAAACGGCTGCCACGAAAAAGTTCTTTCATGGACCGAACCTTATTCATATCAGGAATTTCCTGCTTAAACCAAGCAGGCAACTTCACTAATCCTGAATCAAATTTTTCTTGTATTTCCATCTTCGTCACCTAAAACATTCCCTGTATAAGACCCTTTTTTAATTTGTGATGTAATCCGTAAGCGATCTTTAGGCGGCAAATAATCTAAAATTAATTTTCCTTGTAAGTGATCAAACTCATGTTGAAAGACACGGCCCACCAAACCATTTAATTGAACTCGCACCACCCGATTTTCCTGGTCGGTAAACTCAACCCAAACAGTCTTGGGGCGTTTGACATCAACCAATACCCGTGGAATACTTAAACATCCTTCTTCCATGAGCTCTGTCCCGGCGGATTTAATAATCTTAGGATTGATAGCCACAAACACTTCTTTGCCCGTATCCACAACAAAGATCTGTTCATTAATGCCCACCTGAGGAGCCGCTAATCCAACCCCTTTGTAGGCTTCCATGGTCTCAAACATGGCCGCAATGAGCATTCGCTCCACGGGACCAACTTCCTTAACTGGTCGAGATTTTGCTTCCAGGCAAGGATCACCATAAAGTCTAATTTTTAAAGGACCAAAAACCATATTATGCACATGTCCCACATTTGTCATTCCCGAAAGCCTCTGTCGGGAATCCATAAAAGAATCAATTCTGATCTAGACCCCCGACAAAAACATTCGGGGGTGACATATTTTGTTTAAACTTTTTTTATTTTATTCTTGGAATCAAGATAAACGATTTTGGGCTGCAGGCGTCGGGCCTCAGCGACCTCCAATAAACCATAACTTAGAATAATCAAACGATCCCCCACATACCCGTGACGCGCCGCAGGACCGTTGAGACAAATAACTCCTGAGGCAGGATTACCCGCGATCACATAGGTTTCCAAACGGCTGCCTGTATTTTCATTAAGCACATGCACTTTTTCACCAGGAATAAGTCCAACGGCTTTAAGGATATCAGAATCAATGGTGATGCTACCCTCATATTTTAATTCAGCCTGGGTGATCGTAGCGTGGCCTATTTTTGACTTTAACACTTCGATGAACATAATAACTCCTGGTTAATCTATGACAAGTGGGGAGTGATCTTAGCTAAAAGCCTATCTTTAGGCAATGCCCCAACAATTTGGTCGACGGGTTTACCATCTTTAAAAATCAATAAGGTGGGAATAGACATGACATTAAACTGGCCTGCCAATTCCGAAGAATCATCCACATTGACCTTACCTATTTTAATTTTCCCTTGTAACTCAATGGATAATTGGTCAATGATTGGGCCAATCATCTTACATGGGCCACACCATTCTGCCCAGAAATCTACTAACACAGGAAGTGACGATTTTAACACTTCAGCATCAAAATTCTTTTCATCAAAATGTAAAGCAGCCATAGCCCTAGTCCTTTCTCCAAATCAATAAAAAATCCCAATGCCATTTCTTTGGGATAACGTCTACTTATTATATATTCGTTATGTATTTATATCAAATGATATCCTTCCAATCCTTTCGCTCCCTCAATGGGCCAATACTCGGCAAATTTGGCCTATAAGTATGCCGTTATAAGCGCCTAAGGTATGCCCTAAAATGGCTAAAAGTAATCCAACAGATGCAAAGCCCGGCTGATAAACTTCCGCAACCACAGGAGCTGAGACCAATCCGGCAATATTAGATAATGAGGCTGTGGCCACCAAGAATAATGGCGCCCTGATCAATCGAGCCGTCACTAATAAAACAGCAACATGGATGATAATAACCAAAACACCTGCAGCTAATAAAACTCCCACTTGAGAGGCATTATGCAAACTAGCCCGCGCCCCAATTGAGGTTAGCACAAAATATAAAATCCATTTGCCAAATTTGTTAGAACCCGTGTGTTGAACCTGACTTAAGGGTGTGAATGAAGCAATAATAGCAATGCTAGAAACCAAGATCACTGTCCATGCGTAGGGTGAAAGCACATTCTTCTGGGTTGGCAAGTGAACAGATATGGCTAATGCCAGCGCACCAAAAAACAAGGCCAAAGCAATGATCAATATCGCCTTGCCGGGATGGATGAACTGATCTTTTTTATTTGAAAAGTTTTCCGTGCGTCGGGCTAAATCATCCAGGATCCGTCGGTCAGAACGGTTCCAAGTATCAAAACTCTTTTGATGCACGGCTAAAGCAACCAGTATTCCCATCCAGGTATACGGCACAATCGTATCCACAATGACCATGGGCATAAAAACCGCATCAGGCACACTTAAAGCCTCCTTGACCGCGATCATATTAGCACTACCCCCTGTCCACGATGCCGACAAAGCCCCAAAGCCGCCCCAAAATTGCATACCAACGAAAGGTTTGAAGGCCATAAAACTGATTACCATACCCAGCATAATCCCAAAAGATCCCGCAAAAAACATCACCAAGGCCGCAGGCCCTAGACGAGAAATAGCCTTAAAATCAACATTTAGCAAAAGTAAGAATAACGCCGGCGGTAAGAAATACTTCGTAATCTCCTGAAACACCGGACTCTTCCCATCAATAACACCGCAGGTCGACAAAATCATAGGCAGGAAATAGATCCAGAACATTGAAGGCAGAAAACTAAACAGGTGCTTTGTCCGCGGATTAACAGCAAGTAATACAATGCTTGTTTCGACGGCTAGAAGAATAAGGATTAAGATTATATGGTTATGAATCATGCTAAGCCTTTTATGGAATATTGTGGATGAACAGCTAGTATATTAAATAGTTATTCCAATACCAGTTTTTACAGAACTTAAATCGTAAACACCCTGCGACGATAAATACGGATTAGAGGCAGACTCGTTTTTGATGAAAAAGGGGGTGTCTAGGTCTATGAAATCGAAATATCCCAGACCTGCGGCTAGATGGGCTGACGTGGTCATAGCTAGATTAGACTCCATCATGCCACCGATCATAAGCTTGATTCCAGCGGCATGGGCCAAGCGACTGATCTCCAGCGAATGGATTAATCCGGTTTTCATCAATTTAACATTGATGGCCCCCGCTGCTTTTTCTTTGATAATACGAATAGCATCAGACAATGACGAGGCGCTTTCATCCGCACAGACGCAAACCTTGGATTCACGGGTCACTTGCTTTAACCCTTCCCAATCCTTTTTAGGCACTGGCTGTTCAATTAAATTGGGTACAATCCCAATCTTATTTAACGATTTTAAGAATTCCAAAGTCTGACGGGCTGAGTACCCTTGATTGGCATCTAGAATGATGGTGGCGCGTGGGGCGATACGACAAACCGCTTCAACACGTTTAAAATCGGTATCCATATCGCGACCGATTTTAATTTTAAAGGCACGAAAACCCTGAGCCTTAAACGCCTGTGTTTTGACCTTAGTCTCTTCAAGGTCTGCGATGACAATGGTGATGTCTGTTCGAAAACTCTTAGGCTTTGACGTCCACAGACGCCATAATGGAATATTTAAATACCGCGTTAATGCGTCCATCATCGCCATTTCAACAGCGGCAACAGCACTTTGATTAGCAGGCCAACGTTCATGCAGCCCTGCTGAAATCTTTAAATAATCAGCGATGGGCTTGCCCTTTAATTCCAGGGCTATACTTTTTAAATTCTTTAAGGTCAGCTCAATGGTCTCACCAGTAATATGCGTCGCGACAGCAGCCTCACCATAGCCTTTAGTGCCATCTTTTAATGTAATACTAAATAAAATATTCTCCAGATAATCGTGCTGACCGGTCGCTATACGGAAAGGTTGATTTAACGGAGCTTTAAAAATCTTAACAGAAGTTTTTTCGATGAATGATGGATTACTCAATGGCAACTGTCCTTGTAAGACGTCTTAACAAAGATCCTTTGGGGGATCCTTCTCCTAAAGACAGGTCTGAGATAATCACCCGATCAAAGGCGTATTCAAGCTCCTTGCCATCGACCATTTGTTTATAACCGGTGGTGTCATGAATGGCATAGGGCTTGCCGTCAACGGTCCCTAAATACAACAAGATATGCCCTTTCATTGCCAATAGTGTATTGGACGCCGGAGACTGGTCAATGGCCGCAATCTTGATAGCATCGCTGCTCTTTTGATCAAAATTGACAACCACGTTGCTGACCTGGGCCTGATCTTTGGAATCGCGGGGAAGGTCTATGCCAACCGTTGCAAAAACCATCTGCATAAAACGTGAACAATCCTGCTCGCCGTACATATCTCCCCAACCATATGGCTGATTGAGCATCATCAAAGCTTGCTTATAAATATTACGCGCCGTATACGGCAAGTACCCTGTGTTCACATCTTCCGCATTCATATACGCCTCTTTAACCACCAAAACACCGTCAGAGTCCACTCCAGGAACATTGACGGTGACATGCCCTGCGTCTACACTCGTCATCGGCAAACGCATGCCCATACGTATATAATCATAAAAATCTGTCATTGATTCATTTAAAAATATATCGGCCTTAGGCTTAATGACAACGGCAAAATCTTTATCTTCAGCAAATTCCCTCACCTGATTAACATCCCCCAAGGCAATATTTTTGGCCTCAACCCAACCATCGCTGATTTCCGTCATCACATAATACCAAAGCCCGTCAGCTGAGGCATGAACGACAGCGACCGGCGTCCCTACATCAAGGGCGCTATTTTCCAATTGGTCAAATTCCAGATCGTCTTTTTTTTCATACAAACCTTCTTTGGTCGGCAAAAAGCGTTGCGGGGCAAAATGCACCACCAAACCATATCGAGGTGCTTGGCCAATGACAACGCCGCTTAGATTCATATTGCGCTTGATATCATCCATAAAATTTTGATCATCGTTAACACCGGCAGCGGTGTAATAGTCTTTTGCGATGATATCAGCCAAGGTCTTTTCAAGATCATCCAGCAATGTTTCTGTCTTTAAATCCTGTACAAGAGTAAAAATATCTTTGGTTAATTTGTTTTCATTATGCAGGCGGGTGTTAAATGCGTCGATCTGGTCAGGGCTCATGATCACAGCATCCGGCGAAGGGTGACGACCTATCCAAAAGCCTGCTGTTTTCATCATGCGCAAGGAATGGCCTATTAGTGAGGGGGCTTCATAAAATGGTCCGACGGCTGCGGGATCATGCCGCTGTGCCACTGGTTCTTGAGCTAAAACAAACGTAGATATAAACGAGAAAATAAAAATAGGAAAGAATCTTAATTTCATATTTTGTATTTTAACACAAACCCACCAACACCCAAGTATTGTTTAAAAATTCCCTGTGATCCTAAAAATTAGACCCCCGACAAAAACATTCGGGGGTGACAATGATATTACGCGGATAAGCCCTGCAGTTTTTGCTCAAGTTCATTTAAGAAAGGAAGATTCACGGCAGATTTGATTTCGATGACTTCAGGAACAAATCCCTGGATGTGGCTTAATTGGGCCATGTCTTGGCGAGCCAAGGGTAAAGGCACGCCTCGCCCATCACGTTTGATTTGAATATTCAAATTCGCCCCATTAAAATCGATACCACCGTTTACGGCTAAGGCGGCCTCATCAACATTCTTATTAGGATTTCGATTATCGAGATTCTTCAATTGCCATAAAATCACTCCATTATCATTTTTCTTCCCGTTATTCACTTTACGCAATTCATATTGATGATCTATTCTAACCCAGGTTGCTCCCAAAGGATCATTTTCATGAACCCATATGCCTATCTTGCCATCCTCTTTTTCATTAACATAGACATTATAAGGGGCAGCATCAGTGGGAATAAAATGATTTTCAACCTTAAGACCTTTCGCCACTAAACGATTATATAAATCAGAAGCCAATCCCTGGGCATTAAGATCAAATATAAGATTGTAGGTTGCCCCACGACTCTTAGGATCAAAACCGCTCAATTTATCCACACTATTGGTAATATTGCTTGCAGAAACTTTCTCTACCCTCGCCTGATTAAGACCCTCTGTAACTACAATAACCACTTGATTCTTCTCTGTAACCCTAAAATTCATTATTGGGCTCTTCCCTGTTACGGATTTAATCACACCTGTTGGTTCTATTGGCGCCCTAAGATCTCTTATGGTCTCTCTAACAAAATGCCTCGCATAGGCTAATGCTGCTAAACCAACAACTACCGCAGCTACTTTCATGGCGGGATGAAGCTTTATTCTTCTTCGATTTCTTGAAATCACAGGTACTGCCAAAGGATGCCGCTGCTTAATCTGTGTCGGAGCATTAATTTCAAAAGAAGTTATCGCCTCTAATACTGAAAGATTATTCAAATCAGGAACATCATTCTCTCCAAAATCTATAAACCAAACTTTCTTTTGCCCTTCTTGATAAGTAGGATTTAACCTCTTAAATAAATCAGATACTATTCTTTCTGCAGTCACTACCGTTTTTGTCCCAGGATTAAACCCACTAAATCCTCCTCTACTGGCCTTTACTAGAATCTCAGACCTTCTTGAAAGATAATCAGTATAACGCAACTCAGTCTTAACTAAAGGAGCAGCCAATCCCTTAGAATCCGTCCAAGGATTATTAATAATCCCCTCCCAAATAATCATATCCTCAGGTGGTAAAGTCGTTCCCAATTGTTTTAACAACTCACTCATCAATGAATGTATATCAACATTGGGATGAATGGTGACGTAAAAATCATTTCTTTCATTATCACCACCAAGTTTTCTTACCTTATACCCCAGAGAATCCTCGCTCATGGACTCTTTATAATCCACTCGGACAGATGCTTTGTGAGCGTTTAAGACAACATCTACTTTGTTTCTCCAATGCATTGCCTTAAACTTTGTCACATTCACTGTCATCGCCTTCTCAGCCCTCTCTTTCTCTCTCGCCAAAACAACTTCGGCTTGTGCTAGGTTGATGCGATAAATGGCGGGTTCGCCTTTCGATTCTTGCTTGTCAATATCACTGAGAGAGAAATTCATTTTAGAAGGATCTAGGATATCTTTAATCATCTTATTATGATAAGAATCATACGTGTGAGGAACTCCCTTGATAAAACCAATGATCGATTCGACGGTTTCAGTACTAACAGCACCATGTTCCTGCATATCCATTTCGATAAATGTTGGCCCTGCCATAAGGAGTTGTTGCATTTTAGAAATTTTATCTTTAAAGTCATAAAATAAATCCGCATTCGTTGGCAATTTTCTTGTAAAATCCTGCCTCATGAACGGCCCCGGCTGAATCCAATTCAACTGCATTAAATATTCTCTTTTAAACTTTTCTCCATTAAAAGTAACAGCAAATTCCGCGAGCAGAGCCTTTCTCTTACTTGGCACTTTATACTCTGCTACAAAATCTTTTGAAACAAACTTCTTTTCGAGCAACTCTTTTAACGCCTCATCAACCCCTTTATCATGAATGAATCTTTCAACAGGAAGGGTACTTGAATTTAACCAATCAACGGCATCGGTAATATTATTAAAAGCATCCGGTGATTGGCCTAAATGAATCAATAGCGGCTTAATAGCATCGAGCGATTCTCCCCATTCACCTATTTGAAATTCATAACCATTAAAATCCTCCATTAATTCACCATCTATAGTAAAAACCATCTTCCTCTGACTTTTAGCTTTTTGCCTATTGGCCACAACCTTATTTGAGATGGCTGAAAAACCCGTTAAAATGGCCTTAATATATGTTTTTAGGTCTTCTATTTTTTGCTTTTTCTCATCTTCTGAGCCAAAAGCATAACCGCCATGATCATTTTGACCTAACCATTGTTTAAGCTTTAAGATGCTGTTACTGATTCCCATTTGCTCGATAATAGCTTCAACATCGCGCGCTGTATCCTGTTGAA
>Ga0302280_1002979_pt1 | contig 12545 bp, 12 predicted proteins | sample III_Fen_E1_1_FD_198771 | JGI IMG/M metagenome (GOLD analysis project Ga0302280, IMG submission 198771) | Peat permafrost microbial communities from Stordalen Mire near Abisko, Sweden - III_Fen_E1_1 | ecosystem: Environmental > Terrestrial > Soil > Wetlands > Permafrost | place: Sweden: Abisko...
ATCAATTACAGCCTGCATAAAATCATCATCGACTCTTACTGAATTATTTGCATTTTGATATTGAACCGAGAAAATGTCTTCCCCGTCGACGCCCATTTTAAAGCCATTCTGCTCCAGAACTCTAGCCTTACGCTCTTCAATTGCTTTACACCAAATAAATTCCTCAATATCTGGATGACTAACATTCAAAATAACCATTTTTGCAGCTCTACGAGTCTTACCACCACTTTTTATAGCTCCAGCTGAAGAATCTGCACCCCGCATAAAACTTAATGGTCCTGAAGCAAAACCAGCACTTTTACCAAGTGTCTCTTTTGAACTTCTAATTTTACTAAGATTAACTCCAGCTCCAGAACCACCCTTAAATATCATCCCTTCCTCTGTGTACCAATTTAAAATTGAAGGCATAGTGTCTTCAACAGATAATATGAAACACGCACTAGCCTGTTGAGATCTTTCTTGAACGCCAATATTAAACCAAACTGGGGAGTTAAAAGCAGCTCTTTGTGTAGCTAAAATATATTTAAGTTCTTCACAGAAATCTTGAGATTCATCTTCAGACTGAAAATACCCTTCCTGAAATCCCGCACGAGTAATTGTATCTGCAATTCGATTAATCAAATCTCTTAATGAACTCTCCCTTTCCTTTGAGCCAGGTGTACCTGAAAAATATTTTTGTGCAACAATATTTATTGCGTTTAGTGACCAAAACTCTGGAAACTCTACGTTTTTTTGCTCAAAAACTGGTTTCTGAGTCATTGGATTTATAATAGACGAATCAGTCTTGCTCCATTTAAGTTGATCGTAAGCCAAACTGTTAGGCTCAGTAAAATATCTTCTATGACCTAAAATAGTTGATTCTTGCATTTTTATACCCCTTTTTTATCCCTTAAGTTTAAGATCGTCACACACGACCTGTTTACTTTTATATTTATTTTTATATGAATTTCTTAGACCATATATAGTGGCCTAACTAACTCCCCTCAACCCTTAAATTCCCTCGTTAAAGATTGGGGGAAGTTAGTTATTTATCCTTATTAGCTCTATCGAGTTTTGTTTCCTTAATCTTAACTAACTCCTTTTCGAAACCAGCAATATCTTGAAATCTCCTATATACGCTAGCAAATCTAACATATGCTACTTCGTTTAAAAGGCTTAGACGAGTCATTACCATTTCACCTATTCTTGAAGATTCAATGTCAAGATCAGCGCTAGCATACAACTGCTGCTCTATATCATTAACAAGTCTCTCTAGTTGCAATGAGGTTACCGTTGTTTTCTCACTTGCTCTATTTAGTCCTGCAAGTAATTTTTCTCGACTAAACAATTCTCTAGTCCCATCATTTTTAATGACTATTATCTGAGGATGTTCTATCCTCTCATAGGTCGTAAAACGATGATTACAGTTAGTGCAAACTCTTCTTCGTCGTATTGCAATATTGTCTGCAACATCTCGTGATTCGATAACTTTAGTTTGATCCTGATGACATTGATTGCATCGCATTGTATACCTCCTTTGTTCACTTTGAACGTGCGATAGCTATATTTTTTATCTATATATAGCGTCTATAAAGAATATAATAGCCCTATAAATAGCGTAATGCAAATAAAAAATGCTGTTTTATTTACGTTTTTTTATATCTATAAAAGAACGGTTCACCGAAGTAGATAAATGTTATTTGTCTTGATTTTCTTTACGTTTTTTTAGTCGTCTTAGGAATGATGGTTTTTCGACATCCTTAAAATCATCTTCTTGTTCTACGGCCGCATCACTTTCTCCATTTTCATCAGTGTCTTTTTGATCGTCATCCTGATCACTTTTTTTATCAACTTTTTCGCTATCTTCCTCGTCTGATTCATCACTCCACATATCAACTTCAGGTTCGTCTTTAATGAAATTACTATTTGTATCGTTATCAGCTTCAGCTTCATCTTTATCAATATCAATATCAAGATTACTGATTACTTTGTCTGTTGGTGCTGAAGTATTGCTAGATTTTGACCTCATTCCATAATAAGAAGAGTCAAATCCGGTCGCAACTACAGTTATAATCATTTCACCATCAAGATCTGGATTAATTGTAGCTCCAAACATAATGTTCGCATCTGGATCTGACGCTGCCGTAATTATTTCTGCAGCAGAATTGATTTCATGCATAGTCATATCAGATCCACCAATAACATTAAATAAAATACCTCTGGCACCATCTATCGAAACATCCAATAATGGTGAGTCAATTGCTTGTTGAGCAGCCTTTACAGCTCTGTCGTCCCCACTCGCTCTACCTATACCCATTAATGCAGAGCCAGCATTTTTCATTACTGTTTTAACATCTGCAAAGTCTAAATTTATTAGGCCATGAACTGTTATAAGATCAGTTATACCCTGAACACCTTGCCTCAATACATCGTCAGCAACTTTAAATGCATCTAAAAGTGGTGTCTGTCTATCTATTGTTTGTAATAAACGATCATTTGGAATAACAATTAAAGTATCGACAGTTTTTCTTAAATTATCTACTGCAACATCGGCATTGCGCCTTCTCTTATCCCCTTCAAATGCAAACGGTTTAGTTGCGAATCCAATGACCAATGCTCCTGCATCAGTTGCCGCTTGAGCAACGATCGAACCAGCACCACTTCCTGTACCACCTCCAGCACCAATTGTAATAAAAACCATATCAGCACCCTCGACAGCTTTACTAATATCGTCTATTGATTCTTCAGCGGCTTTTTTACCTACTGATGGGTCGGCACCTGCACCTAATCCTTTAGTAGCGTCCTTACCTATGTGTATCTTTTGTTGTGCTTTTGAAAAATGAAGAGCTTGTGCGTCAGTATTTATTGCAATAAACTCAACACCGGTCACTCCCGCTTCAACCATACGATTAATCGCAGCCCCACCAGCTCCGCCTACCCCTATAACTTTTACCCTAGCAAACGTTTCGATGGTTGGTGCAACTTGTGGCATATCGTCTTTTCTCCTTAATCTATAATGAATTATATATAAATGTCTTCATTTGTCCAAGTACATTCAGAGAAGATTAACTAAATGTATACAGAGTTTTATTTGAATTTATTTAATAATTTATTTTTTAGTTCAGTAAGAGTTGGTTTTGTACTGATATTTAATCCATCAAATGATTGCTCGTCACCTAATAATGAATCATAAGCCATTAGACCTACAGCTGCTGCAAAACTTGGATCTTCAATTTCCTTTATTCCGCCATAAAGTTTATTTATATTACCAATTCTTGATGCGAGCTGAAGTTTTTCTTTTGCCAGAATTTCGATACCCGCCAAGTTTGCAGTTCCACCTACAATAACCACGCCTCCAGGTAATTTTCGAATTTTATTAATTTTGTGTAACTCTTTATTTACATAATCAAATAGCTCATCAAGTCTAGCCTCCACAATCATCTTTATATCAGGTAACGAAAATGAGTAATCTACGTCTTGGTACTTAAATTCTACTTCCCACTTATTAGTTGTATCCTCATCCTTTAGACTAAAGTGTTTTACTTTAACCTCCTCTGCAATATCGATGTCGGTTTTTAAGCCAATTGCCAAATCGTTCGTAATATTAGTTCCTCCGATCGGTAAAACGGCTACGTGTTGGATTTCTCCATCCTCAATAACTACAAGATTTGTTGTACTAGAGCCAATATCTAACAAAATAGTACCTGATTCTTTTTGCTGCCTAGTTAAAACTACTTCTGCTGAAGCTAAACTAGAAACTGTTAGATGATTTATGTCTAACTTAGCCTTATCGAGTACTGTGTATAGATTCTTTAAGCTAGGCGATGATGCAGTTACTATATGTGAATCAACCTCTAACCTCACACCGGTCATACCAACCGGGTCTTTTATATCACTTAGTCCATCTAAAATATAGTTTTTTGCAAATACTTGCACTATTTCTTTATTTTGAGGAAGTTGCATTATCGTTGCGGCTTCCTCAACCCTTAGGCAATCTTCCTGGGTAATCTCTTTATTAGCTGAGCTAATAGCGATTATTCCGTGTGAATTAATTCCACTTACATGTGGCCCGTTTATGTTTGTTGTTACTTTAGTAATTTCAATTCCTGAGATTCTCTCAACCTCATTAATGGCTGCGATTATAGCATCCGCTACATCATCGATATGAATGATCACACCTTTTCTGATCCCGTCATTCGGCACTATACTATGTGCAATTATCGTAGGATGTTGGATATTGTCAGGGTTATCAATGCCAACTATGCACTTAATTGCACTTGTTCCAATATCTAAACCAACATAATGCTTTTGGTTTTTGTCATTCATCCTTAAACTATACTCCTTCAGTTCTTCGGCTATCAAGTGTTTTCGGTCAAAACCTCATAGCCATCACCTGTGATCAAAATTGTATGTTCAAAATGTGCCGACATCGAACCATCGGCACTTCGTATAGACCAACCATCAGTATCCTCAATGATCTTATAACTACCTAGAGTTGCCATAGGCTCTATTGCTATAGTCATACCCGACTTTAGAATTGGCCCAGACCCTTTTTGGCCATAATTTGGTATGTTTGGGTCTTCGTGTAAATCATGACCCACACCATGCCCTACAAGGTCTCTTACGATCCCGTACCCATAACGATCCAAAATTTTTTGAATAGCATCGCTAATATCACCAACCCTTACTCCGTCCTTCAAAACTGATATGCCCGCGTACAGTGATTGTTTAGTATTTTTAAGTAGCTCTACATCTGCTTTTGATTTAGGTGTTCCAACAATTATACTTGTAGCCGAATCTGTAATCATCCCATTATAAGTTACGCCAAAATCCAAACTTACTTTGTCGCCATCTTTTATAATCTTATTCCTTTTAGGAATTCCGTGGACTATCTCGTCGTTAACCGAAATACAAATTACATCTGGAAACCCATTATATCCGAGGAATGTTGGCAAGCCACCAGTTGGCTTAAGTTCAATTTTCGCTATTTCAGCTATATCTTTAGTAGACATCCCAGGCGAAATTTTTGAACTCAAAACTTTCAGCACATGGCCTAATATTTTTCCTGATTCACGCATATTTTTAATTTCTTCTTCATTTTTTACAACTGTGTACATTACGCTACCTTTCCTTCTTGTTGTTTAATATACCCTACAACTTGCATATGTACATTATCTATACTTTTCGAACCATCAATTTCAAATATAGTTATATTTTTTTGCCTAAAAACACCTAGTATTGATTTTATTAAATCTTCATATTCCTCGATTCTTTTGGCTACAGCCCTATCATTGTCATCGGGTCGATTCCGTAATTTTAACCGCACTATAGCTTCTGATGAATTAAGTATTATTTGAAATACCTTCACTGACCCCTTCTGTCTATTTGCTATCCAAGTTGCCTCAATTAAAGTTCTTGGAAATCCGTCAATTATAAATTCTCTATTAGAGGAAATATTTTCTATTGCTTCCTCAACGATAGCAATAACTGTATCGTCATCTATAAGTTCGCCTGTATTCATTTTTTCTTTTACAGATATATCGTTAGTTTTTCGTAACAGTTCTCCAACCGATATTCGGTTATAGCCAAGTTCATCAGCTAATAATTTACTCTGTTCTGTTTTACCCGCACCTGCAATACCTAAAAAAATTATCATAATAATGAGTCAACCTACCTACTAAGCTTAAAGGTTTTTGTAAACATTAAAAACTCGAAACTTAGCTTCTATTTTAAACCAAGTTTCATTCTCTTAACTTTTATAGCTCTTCTGGCTCTTCGAACAATTGCCTGTTTTCGTCTTTCAGATTTACTTAATCCTTTTTCCAGACGCTGTATCTGCTTAGACTCAATAAGAACTCCGCTTTGTTGAACCTTCCGAGTAAATCGGCGTAACAGATTCTCTAGTGGTTCTTTGTTGTCTTTTCTTGTAACTTGTATCATTTATCTAATTAATATACTTTAACACCTAAGAATTTGCAAGTAGGCAAGCCTATTCTTTGAATTGAGGCCTTCTAGTATTTAATCGTTGTGACTTCAACACTATACTTTGTAGTTCTTTAAAAATAATAAAGTGTTTGTTGGTGTAATAAATTTTTGTGTTGCCTTGTTTTTCCGATATTAGAAATCCGGCTTTTTCAAGACGTTTTAGCTCGCGTTGGATATTACCTGCATCTTCCTTAATAAGCTTTGCTAGTCCCCGTACGTGAGTTTTAAAATCAGGATATTTGGCATAAATAATTACTATTTTTCTTCTGACCCTAGAAGTAATAAAAACGTCAAGCATATTTCCTCACATTGTTATTGTAACAACAGGAATTATAAGACATGGAAGTTATAATTACAAGATTTTTTTGATAGTATACTAGAATAAGAGGTGCTGAAATATGACTTATTACTACGATATTTGGGTAAGTACAATCCAATTCAGAAGTTCTTCGACACTAACCTATAGCAGTACTTTAAGACTAAACCGAGGTTCAATCGTTCAGGTTCCATTTCGGAATAAATTGATACTTGGCCTTATTAAAACTCAAACTAGTGCCCCGAATTTTAAGGTTAAGCCAATTCATAGGCTGATCCATTCATCATATTTGCCTGATTCGTCTATTTCACTTTTAACTTGGTTAATGAATTATTATCCGTCTTCTGCTTCGACCCATCTCCAGTTATTTCTTCCAAACTCTATAGATAAAATTGATAGTTCAACTAAGGAAGATGTCTTATTGGTGGTTAAACAAATTGCGCATAAAGCTCCAAAACTTACTTCAGAGCAAGAATCATCTATACGAACGATAAACGAATCAAGTTCTAGAACTTTCTTACTTCATGGCGATACAGGTTCTGGCAAAACCAGGGTATATATAGAATTGATTAAAGAAACGATCTTGAAATCAAAATCTGTGATAGTTTTAGTACCAGAAATTGGTTTGTCTCCACAAATTACTAAATCTCTTGAGGATTATTTTCCAAACGACGTAATTATGATGAACTCTGGATTAACTCCAAAGACAAAAAGAAATAATTGGATAAAAATATTAACAGCTAAATTACCTGTAATAATCGTTGGCCCTAGATCAGCTTTATTCGCACCAATTAATAATTTGGGGTTAATTATAATGGATGAAGCCCATGATAGCAGTTATAAACAAGAGACTGCACCGTTCTACCAAACATCTCGAGTCGCCGCAAAGCTCGCAGAAATAACTAATTCAAAACTAGTCATGGGTACCGCCAGCCCATCAATAGTAGATTATTTTATGTTTGATAAGATGAAAGTTCCTGTAATACGGATGTCAAAACTTGCTATATCTGTAGACTCAGACCTCGATACTCAACTACAAGTTATAGATTTAACTGATAAGTCATTTTTTACCAGATCAGCATGGCTATCGGATGTCCTTTTAGAGTCTATAGACAAAAGTTTCAAAGCAAATGAACAGTCGTTAATTTTTTTAAATCGAAGAGGTACTGCTTCTACAATTATGTGTCGAGACTGTGGGTGGAAAGCACTATGCCCAAACTGTAATACTTCTCTGACTTATCACAGTGACAAACATTTAATTATTTGTCATAGTTGTGGTTTTCAAGATAAGTCACCATCATTTTGTCCTAGCTGTAATGGCCATGACATTATCTTTAAGGGTGTAGGAACTAAAGCAATCGAAGTTGAAGTTAATAAATTTTTTCCAGAAGCAAAAATTAAAAGATTCGATAAAGACAATTCAAAAAATGACAGTTTAGAAATGGGTTATACTGATATAAAAAACGGTAAAATAGATATAATAATCGGTACCCAGATAATTACAAAGGGTTTAGATTTACCAAAATTAACTACTGTCGGAATAGTTATAGCAGATCAGAATCTTTCTTTTCCAGACTATAGTTCGGAAGAGAAAAATTTTCAAATTTTACTTCAAGTTATTGGAAGGGTAGGAAGAGGTCATCAAGCTTCAAGTAGAATTATTATTCAATCTTACGATCCTATGAGTAAACCACTAAGGGCGGCAATAACTAAAGACTATGTAGATTTCTACAACGATCAGATTAAACTTAGAGAAAAATACTTATTTCCTCCATTCGTCTTTTTACTAAAAGTTTATTGCAAAAAATCTAGTTCAGATAAAGCAAACAGAGACTGTATTCAACTAATTAATAAAATTAAAAAACTGAAATTACCTGTTAAAATTTCTAGTCCATCTCCTGCATTTTATGAAAAAATAAATGGTAAATACGTATGGCAGTTCGTGATTAAGTCAAAAAATAGACAATATTTATTAGACATTATCTCAACCCTTCCAAATGATTGGTTTTATGACATTGACCCAAACAATTTGTTGTAATGATGTCTATATTTTTTATGTAGCAATCTATAGTTTATAATCTATTTAGATGAAAAAAGAAGATATTATCAAATTACCTAATTCGCACCTACGACAAAGATCTGTACGAATTGGCATAATAAACGAAACGACAAAAAAACTAGCTAACGACATGATTATGTCTGTAATTGACTGGGAAAATAGTCGAGAACATGAACTTGGAGTTGCTCTCGCAGCAGTTCAAGTTGATCATTTATTTAGAGTAATCGTAATAAGAAATAATTTTGACGACAAGACAGATTTAACTTTCAGAGTATTTATTAACCCGGAAATAACTAAATACGAGGGTGATGAGACTGTAGATTACGAAGGTTGTCTGAGTATCCCAGATATTTACGGTAAGGTAAAAAGATTCTCTAAAATCCGTTTGAAAGCTTTTGACTTAGAAGGTAACGTTATTAAAGTTAGTCTTGAAGGTTTTATAGCACGGATCGTACAGCATGAAGTTGATCATACAAATGGAAAATTATTTATCGATCATATCAAAGGTAAAACTAAGGCATTTTATAAACTCACTGATTCGGGTGAGTTGGAGCAATTAGATTATGACAAAGTTATCAAATCAAATAGTATTCTTTGGTAGTGGCCCTGTTGCTGCAAAATCTCTAGAATTTCTTTCAGAAAATTTTGAGATAGAAGCGGTGATTACAAAACCAAAACTAAGTAATTCTAGAGATAGTGTGCCCGTCATAGAACTGTCAAATAAGCTTGGTATTAAATCATATACTCCTACCAATAAACTTGAGTTAGATAGCTTGATAAGAACAGGTATTCTAGGTAGCAAATTAGGTGTTTTGATAGATTACGGAATTATAGTCTCTGAAACTGTAATTGATTATTTTAAGCTTGGCATAATTAATAGCCATTTTAGTCTATTACCCTTACTTAGAGGTCCTGATCCCATTTCATTTTCTATATTAAGTGGAGTAGATATAAGTGGTGTAAGTTTAATGCTAATCAATATAGGTATTGATGAAGGTAAATTACTCGCTCAAGAAAAATTAAAAATCGGTAATCTAAATAATATCGAACTTACAAAAAAATTAATTGATTTAAGCAACAAAATGCTTAAAAATTGTCTACCAAAATATCTTTCAGGAAAACTGATACCATACCCTCAGTCGGATATTATAAGCCCTACTTATTCCAGAAAACTTATCAAGCAAGATGGCGTTATTAACTGGAGTAAACCTTCTAACCAAATTGAAAGAGAAATAAGGGCGTATATTTCTTGGCCAAAAAGTACAACGGACATATTTGGAATACCAGTTATTATTACTTCAGCTAAGTCTAGTAACGTAACGATTAAGCCTGGTAGTATAAAATTTGATAAAAGTAGCTTAGTTATCGGGTGCTCGGATGGGAGTCTTAGTATTACTAGATTAAAGCCTGCAGGTAAAAATGACATGACAATATCTTCGTTTATTGCAGGTTATAAAAACCGATTTCAAACAATTAATTAGCTATAAGTATATTCTTAGACTTCTTTAAGTTCACTTAATATCTGAGGTGCAGCTTGAACGATTTCTTGCCTTAATTTTTCAATTTCCTGAGCCACTGTATCCTTATAATCAGGGAAATTTGTTTCTAACCATTTCAAAGCCGCAGCTTGATCTTTTCTTTGGATATGACCTTCAAATTCTTCAAGTTGATCATCTCTCATATTGTTAGCTAGTCTCATACCTACTCTCATTTCAAGAGTTTCATATATGTCTTTTAGCATTTTATTTTTTTCTGCTACAGACAAGGATCCTAAACCAACGTCTTGCAGAAATTGCTCATCTAATCTAAACATTTATAGTACCTTTTTATAAATAGTACTTAAATAATACCAAAAAAATGACTTAAGCTAAATACTTCTTTCACGTACTTCTCTTGTATAAACTTCAATCCTATCGTCGATCTGTAAATCAACTCTGTTAGTGGTTTTTATACTAAGACCACACATTTCACCTTCAAGAACTTCTTTAACATCTTGAGGTCCTCTTTTTAGGTTGGTGATTTCAACTTCTTCAGCTAAAATTTCTTTTTTTCGTAAAATCTTGCCCAATGCTGGTGATATTATTTTATTCTTAGTAACCTCACCACCGCAGATTATTGAGGTTTTTGTTGACTTAAATACACCCTTAACTTTGAGTATGCCAACTTGATTTACGATAATTTCAGGTGCAAGCAATTTACTCATCTCTTCTTTTGCGTCTTCAATTAATTCATAAATGATATTGTATTGTTGAACTTTTACATCTGATCTATGGGCTAATTGCTGGATATTCTTTGGAAGTTCAACATTAAACCCATATATTATCGCATTACCACCTTGAGCTAAGTGAATATCATTTTCGTTTATGATTCCAACACTAGAGCCAATAACCCTAACCGCAACTTCATCGGTGTCTAGTGCTTTTAGACTATCCAAAACTGAAACTAATGATCCTTGAACGTCGGCCTTAACTATAATATTCAGCTCGTTGACATCGTTATTATGATTAATTAATCTAATTAATTCTGAGCTATTCATATCTATCTGATTTTTAGTCGTTTGTTTTAAATTTCCTGCTTTACTGGATAAAATCCTGGCAGTTTTTTCATCATCAACCACTTCAAATCTATCCCCAAAAGTAGGAAGTTCCTTGAAACCAGTTATTGTTACTGGAGTTGAAGGTTTAGCTTCATTAATTTTATTACCGTCCGTCAATTCAAGATTGCGAATCCTAGCATAAGTAGAACCAGCTACAATAAAATTACTTGCCTTAAGAATTCCGCCTTGTACCAATAGCTCGGCAACTGGCCCTCTTCCTTTTTCCATATGCGATTCAATTACTAAACCATAGGCTGGGACATCTAAATATGCATCCAACTCCTCTACATCTGCTACCAATAAGACCATATCTAATAATTGATCTATCCCGACCTTAGTTTTAGCAGAAACTTCGACCGCCACAACGTCACCGCCCCAACCCTCTATTAAAACGCCTTGTTCAGCCAACTGTTGCTTGACCATATTTGAGTCACTGCCTGGTTTATCTATTTTATTGATCGCAACAATTATTTTTACTCCTGCTTTTTTAGCGAATCTAATAGCTTCGATAGTCTGTGGTTTAACACCATCGTCAACAGCGACTACGATAATTACTAGGTCAGTGAGTTGTGCACCATGTTCCCTAAGTGCTGCAAAGGCTTCATGTCCAGGGGTATCAAGTAGAGTTATGAGCCTATCTGCGTGTTTAACCTGGTAGGCAGAAATATGTTGTGTAATTCCGCCTGCTTCCCCTTTTGCTACACTAGAACCTCTTATAGCATCTAGCAGACTGGTTTTACCATGATCAACATGTCCCATTACAGCAACGATAGGAGGTCTAGGTACTGCAGTATGATTTTCAAGCTTTGTCTTTACAGTCTTTAGGTTGATCTCTTCATGGACAATTTTCTCGAGTTCAATTTCCAAACCTAGTTCTTGCACGATGATTTGAGCAGTATCAAAATCAATTCGTTCGTTAACTGTGACCATAACACCTAATTTCATCAATTCTGTGATTAATTTCGTAACAGGTATCATCAACTTTTCAGCAAGCGCACCTACCGTGATTGAACCATCTATTGCAATCTTACTCGACATATCCCAGACACCTTTCTCTGTTAACTAACTTCTGTGCAAACAATCTCGATTTTTAAGCTACTTCTTCGTATCTTTAAGACTTAAAGCTATCTTTCTTCCTTCCAGGTCAATCTCAAGAATCTTAAATTTCTTCTTTTCATTAAGCTGGAAAATTTTCTCAGGATCAATACTATTATCATCACTCATTTCAGAAACATGAACGAGCGCCTCAACAGATGGACTAAGTTGAACAAAAGCACCAAAAGGAGTAATTCTAGTCACTTTACCCTCTACTGTATCGCCTTTTTTAAACGCTTTTACTTCTTGGATCCATGGATCCTCCTGTATTTGCTTTAGGCTTAAACTTAATCTGTCTTTATCGATTGCAATTATTTTAGCCTTCACCTCTTGGCCAACTTTTATGTACTTTCTAGGGTCTTCAACTCTTTCCCAAGATATTTCGGATATATGAATTAAACCCTCAATGCCATCAACATTTACAAAAGCACCAAAATCAATAACTCCCGTAACTACTCCGTCAACAATGTCCCCAATTTTCAGTTTTGCAAATCTATCTTGCATGTTATCTTTTA
>Ga0302280_1002985_pt1 | contig 12523 bp, 10 predicted proteins | sample III_Fen_E1_1_FD_198771 | JGI IMG/M metagenome (GOLD analysis project Ga0302280, IMG submission 198771) | Peat permafrost microbial communities from Stordalen Mire near Abisko, Sweden - III_Fen_E1_1 | ecosystem: Environmental > Terrestrial > Soil > Wetlands > Permafrost | place: Sweden: Abisko...
CCGTTTATTAGAAATGGGATTTATTGCGGATATCAATCATATTGCGTCGTTAACCCCTATCGATCGTCAAACTTTATTATTTTCTGCTACCTTTCCTAATGGCATTAAAACTTTGAGTGCCAGCCTTCAGGAAGATGCAGCGCAAGTAACGATCGATTCACAGCATCAACAAAGTACGATCAAACAGCTGTTTTTTAAAGTTGAAGATGAGAATGGAAAATTTGATGCGCTTTCATTGGTTCTGGGGCATTTTCAACCCAAGTCAGCACTTATTTTTTGCAATAGTCGGGAGACCTGTATCAAAGTTACCAATTTATTAAAACGCTTGAAGATAGATGCTTTAGAAATTCATTCAGAATTAGAGCAACAAGACAGAACCCTCGTTTTGACAAAATTTGCTAATAAGAGCTCTCGTGTCTTGGTGGCGACCGATTTGGCTTCACGAGGTTTGGATATTAAAGATGTGGAAGTGGTTATTAATTATGACCTTCCTTCAGATCATGAACTTTATATTCACCGCATTGGCCGCACTGGCAGGGCAGGGCAAGAAGGTTTAGCCTTGAGTATATTCACTCATAAGGAACGTCCTATACTCGTCGGTATTGGTGAATATTTGAAAATATCACCGGAAGTGGTGCCTTTAAGTGAATTAAATAAAGCCAAGGTGATGAGTTTCAAAGCGTCCATGACAACAATTTATATTAGTGCTGGAAGAAAAGATAATATACGTCCAGGGGATATACTAGGGGCTTTGACAGGTGAGATCGGCCTAGACGCGAAGCATGTCGGCCAAATCCGTATTTTAGAAGTTAACAGTTATGTGGCCATTGATAATGCTCATGTTGATCGAGCATTAAAGGGTTTGCAAGCTGGAAAAATTAAAGGGAAAAAGTTTCGATACGGCAAAGCTTAACTAAGATGATTCCCTTCCCCTGGTGGGGAGGGTAAGGGAGAGGGGTTATTCATTTTCCCTTTGAACATCAACGGATTCAATCTCGCCGTCCCTGACTTTTAATCGCACCAGTATGGGCGCGCAGCAGACTTCGCAATCAACTACATATTCTTGATGGGCCCCTCCGCTTAGGTCAACTAAAAGTTCGTTTGTTTCGCCGCAATAAGGGCATGAAAAGCTTTCAAATTCTTCTATGGACATAATGTATGCTAACATCTTTTACACGCCCTGAAAACTGGCAAATTTGATTTTTATCAGGTATACTTGATAAAGTAAATTCAAAAAGGAGCTTGGGTGTGATGATAAAACAAGGGGATAAGATATTTAGGATAGCGATACTTTTGATAGGTATTGTCGTTATTGGTTTTGATATTGAGCTTTATAATGCCTTTGAACAGCAAAAAGCGACTTTGAGTTCAGTGAAAGATAAGCAGGATGTTGAATCCGAATTTAACAGCAATAAATTTAAGTACCAGTCAGATCAAATTGAACGCATGAATAAAGACCTGGAAGATGCCCGTCAGCAGATCAAGGATCAGAAGGAAGCTTTGAGCGATCAGAAAGATGAGCTGGCAGCCCAAAAAGATGCCTTGCTCCAGGAAGTGGAAAAAAGGCAACAAGTAGCCAATGAAAGTAAGAACGTTCAAACTTCCTTGGTGGATATTAAAGCAGAAGTAGATGCAATCAAACAGGATGTTAAAGGATGGCAGAAAGATTACGTTTCTGTTTTAGCTGAACTTGAGAAAAAGATGAATGATTCTAATAATGAAATAAAAAATGTTCAGGATACGCTAGATTCGTTTAATATCCCTGAGCTTAAGAAAAATATCAGTTCTATGCGGTCTGATATAGAAAATATAGCCCATCCTTCTTTGAGTGCTTCAAGTACAGAACCTGCCCCCGAAAAGAAAAGTGATAGTCCTGCCGGATCTGTTTAATTTCATGACATATATATTATTTATGTTATAATGTTAGACTCTTGTCTATAAATTGTGTTTAAAAGCCTGTTATTATCGAGGAAGGGGAAGTTCATGGGTCAGCTCTCACGTCCTGGGGAAGATTTAAGTCTTTCTAAGGAAGAAATTCTTTTAGCTAAAGAAGCTCAATATTGTTCTCGTGGCGATACTGTTCATTATGCCAAAGAATTAAAAATATTTAGTCGTTCGGAAGGTTCGTATGTATATGACAGTCATGGGACTTCCTACCTTGATTTGCAAATGTGGCATTCCGTCGCGAATTTTGGCTATAAGAATGAGTATATCAACAATATTGTCAAAGACCAGATAGATGCGCTCCCAGGGCTTTCATGCCAATACTTGCATGAAGAAAAGATTTTGCTTGCCGAGAAAATAGCTAAAAATATTGAGAATACTTTTGGTGAAAAAGGAAGGGTCCATTTTAATATTGGTGGGGCCTCTGCCATCGAGGATGCCATTAAGATTGTTCGTAATTATACAAAGAAAAATTCAGTATTTGCATTTATGGGTGGGTATCATGGGCGCACGCTCGGTGCCACGGCTATAACCTCCAGCTACCGTTATCGCGAACATTATGGGCATTTTGCGGACAGGGCTCATTTTGTCCCATATCCTTACCAATTCCGTTGTCCTTCAAACCGTGGCGATCAATGCTGCGATATGTCCTGCTTTAAGGATTTTGAGAAATTATTTGAATCAGAATATTATTCACTGGTGAATCCTAAAACAAAAAATTGTGAATACGGGGCATTTTTTGTTGAGCCAGTTCAGGCGACGGGTGGCTACATTGTCCCACCAAAAGGATATTTTAAAGAGCTTAAGAAATTACTTGATCGCCATCAGGTCTTATTTGTTGCTGATGAGGTTCATATGGGATTTTATCGCACGGGTAAAATGTGGGCGATTGAAAATTTTGACGTCGTTCCCGATATCATAGTTTTCGGTAAGGCCTGTACTAATGGTCTGAATCCACTTTCCGGCATTTGGGCGAAGGAACATTTGATTTCTCCTGAAGTTTTTCCACCAGGTTCAACTCATTCTACCTATTCTTCTAATACGATAGGTACAGCCGCAGCCTTGGGGGTTATGAAGCTTATCGAGAAATCTGATTTTGCGACCAGCGTTCCTGAAAAGGGTAAGTATTTCTTAGACAGGCTAAAAGAATTAAAGAAAAAATATCCGCAGATTGGGGATGTTGATGGATTAGGCTTGGCCTTGCGTATTGAGATCTGCCAGAAAGATGGGCGTACGCCGGATCGAGAATTGGCGGATAAGGTTATGAATATTGGCTTAAAAGGGAAATTAATGGCAGGGGGCCGTGAACAAGGACTGCTTTTAAGTATAGGCGGATATTTTAAAAATGTTTTTACTTTAGCTCCGTCTTTGTATATAACACATAAGGAGATGGATTTAGCGATAGATCTTTTTGATGAGGCTTTTGCTGAAGGCTTGAAGGCTTCATAAGGATAAAATGAGAAAAATTTTAATCATTGGGTTATGTTTAAGTTTGATCGGTTGTGCGCATCTCTCGCCCAAGCCCACGAAGCCATTCGTTGAGCCCCAATATGGGATGACTAAAAGGGCTTTGATCGATCAGTTAGGTAATCCAGAATCAATAGAAATATATCAAAAGGCGGATCAAACTAAGGTAGAATTCTATAATTATATCAGCAGGTATGAATCTGAGGAAACGAAGGTTCCGATCTGTTTGATCAACAATAAGGTGGTTGGCTGGGGAAAAGCTTTTTATCAAGATCATGTTAGTTCGGATGATGTTAAGATAAGATGATAGAAAAACGCCAGGCCAAAAGGATTGTAAGGCCACTAAATATTAGATTTTGTATCGTTCATGAAAATCCTCCTAAATGGAATATATCTTCTATTATTGGAGATATCAGCGCCTTGGGTGTTAAATTTATCGCTCCTTTAGATTTAAAAGAGAAAATTCTTCATTTGGAAATTAAATCTCCCCGATTAGTGCCTCGTACGTTAAAACTTGAAGCGGTCGTCCTTGAATCAAAAACTAGTAGGCTTCCTACATTTTATGAAATTCGTGCTAAATTTATCAATCTTTCCCAAGAAAACAAACGGGATTTATCCTTATTAGAGTAAGAATGGTGTTAATATCAAAAAATCAGGTGAAATGGTGAACGAAGGACTGTCTGCCGGCAATGGGATGATCTGGGATAAGAAAGCTAGAGAGAACTTTGATGCGATCTTGGCCAAAATCCCTGTTTTTCTGCGCAGCATTGCCGCAAAGAAAGTATCACAAAAAGCAGAAAAGAATGCCCATGCGGATAATCGTTTGGAAGTTTCCCCTAAGGATGTGGTGGATGCTTTTTTTATGGAAACACCATTTGGGTTCCACGGGCCTATGAAGATGGATATGGAGGAATTGGGCATTGAATATAAAAAATACGGCTATTGACACTTTTTGCGATAAAGGAATGCTTTTTACCCTATGCGCATTAATTTTTGTTTTGCCAGTTTCCATTGCCTACCTTGATTCATTTGCCGGCGTGACAATTTTTCTTTATTTATTAAAGAGAATAAATCGCATTGTCATTGACTGGCCACTGACGACGCTTAAATTTAATCTTTGGGGAAAAATCAATTTTTTTTATAAAGGTTTTTGTCCGGCAGTCAATTTTCTTAATCGTCCACTTCAATTCTTAAGTTTAGCCGTTTTTATTTCTGTTTTGTTTAGTCAATATCCCTCGCTTAGTTTTTTTGCTTTTATAGGAAAATTCCTTAAATGTGTTTTCTTGTATTTTAGTTTTATTGAAGTATTCAAGAATGAGAAACGTGTCCAGATTTTTGTAAATATTTTATTGGCATCTGCATGCATAACGGCTTTAAATGGGATTATACAACATTACACAGGGCACGATTTTCTAAAAAAGCATGCGGCGTCCGGAGAGAGGATAAATTCATCTTTTTTTAGTGCTAATGGTTTAGGCGCCTATTTGTTGCCTGTTATTGGGCTGGTCGTACATTCTTTATACACATCGGTACTACGCCACAAATCCTGGTTGCTAGGCGGGTTATTTGCCACATTATTGGTTATTTTGTTATCTTGTCTATGTTGGACTTATTCGAGAAGTTCCTGGATCGGGTTTTTGATCATATTGTTTGTGATGGTTTTATTGGACCGACGTAAGTCTTTATTTGTAGGAAGCTTATTCTTAATCTTTATTTTTATTTTTCTACCTTCTTTGAATAATGTTAGGCATTTGTATTTGATCAGCGATAATACGGGAATAAGCGCTCAAAAGACCAATTCTTTATTTGATTTGGGGGCTCTTTTAGAGCAGGGTGGGTCAGGACGTAACTGTTTTTGGAAAAAGGCTGTAACAATCATTCAATCGTCACCCATTTATGGGACAGGTCTTAACACGTATTCAAGGATCATCAAGAGAGATCCTGACCCAAATACCCAGTGGTACGCTCATAATTCCTATCTTCAACTCACTGCAGAAACAGGGATATTGGGATTGACTTCTTTTTTATGGTTGTTATTTGTTTTGTTGAGCAATGGGCTGGATTATTGTAAACGGATAAAAAACCCCTGGTCATTGACTATTCTGCAGGGCACAGTTGCTGGTTTATTTGGTTATTTGGTTCAAGGCTTTTTTGACAATACTTTTTATACGGTTCAACTTAGTGTGCTGTTGTGGATGATGATTGCCTTGATGGTCGCTGTGACACGGTTAGAGCCCGCCTTATGATTAGTAAACTAAAGCCACAAGTTTTTGATTTTGATTACAAGGCTTGCCCTAAAGAAGTCTTGTTTGAGAAATTCCAAACTTGCTCTACGGGGCTTTCTGAGGCTGAAGCTCAAATTCGACTGGATCAGTATGGGTTTAACGAAGCTGCCAGAAAGCAGAAGAGAACCCTAGTTCTTCAGTTTATCCTCAAGTTTTTTCATCCCCTCGTCGTTTTGCTTATCGTTATTGCAGGAGTCACCTTTTGGACAGGGGATCCTGTTAGCGGTTCTATTATTGGCTTGATGGCGATTATGAGTGTTGTCCTTGGATTCTTTCAAGAATATCGAGCAGGAAAAGAAGCTGATCGATTAAGTGAAATGGTGCGGGCGACCGCAACTGTTTATCGCAATGGTAAATCTAAAGAAATTCCTATCAAGCAAATTGTCCCGGGAGATATTGTTGATTTATTCGCCGGAGATATGATCCCGGCGGATATCAGGATTATTCAAGCCAAAGACCTTTTTATTAATCAATCGGCCTTGACCGGCGAATCCATGCCTGTGGAAAAGACACCTGGAGCCAATAGTGTTGTTTTTATGGGCTCAAGTGTTGTCAGCGGGACGGCCTTAGGGGTGGTGATTAAAACAGGTTTAGCCACTGAATTTGGAGAGATTTCTAAACGGCTTTCATCCATCAATCAGCCCACCACTTTTGATCGGGGCATTAATAGTTTTGTTTGGCTTATGATCCGGGCGATGGTGATTTTGGTTATCACTATTTGCACCATTAATTACTTTACCAAAGGTAATTTTATGGAGGCACTTTTGTTCTCACTGGCGGTGGCCATTGGTTTGACCCCTGAAATGTTGCCCATGCTGGTGACTATTAATTTGTCTAAGGGTGCTATTGCGATGTCAAAGAAGGACGTTATTGTCAAGCGCTTGAATGCGATCCAGAATTTTGGCGCCATGGATGTCCTTTGCACGGACAAGACAGGGACGTTGACCTTGGATAGAATCGTTTTGGAAAAATATTGTGATGTGGTGAGAAAAGAAGATCAGGGCACGCTTAAATTAGCCTACCTTAATAGTTATTATCAAACTGGCCTCAAAAATATTTTGGATAAGGCTGTTTTAAAATATGAAAAATTAGTCGTCAAGCAGTATAAAAAAGTTGATGAAATGCCTTTTGATTTTTCTCGAAGGATTATGTCGGTTGTTGTTGATATGGAAGGTAAGCATAAGATCATTGCCAAAGGGGCACCGGAAGAGATATTAAAGAGATGTAAAAGGTATGAATTAGACGGCGAGCTCGAGGATTTGGATCAAATTGTCATGACGGATTTAAAGGAAGAGTACGATTCTTTAAGTTCAGATGGATTTAGGGTCTTAGCGGTAGCGTATAAGGACATGGAAGTAAATAAAGATACTTATTCCAAGGACGATGAGTGTGACCTGGTTTTAAAAGGATATATCGCCTTTCTTGATCCACCAAAACCAACGGCCAAGAAAACAATCGAGGTTTTGAGAAAATTAGGCATAGAGCTTAAAGTCCTCACCGGAGATAATGATCTTGTTGCTAAAAAAATATGCAGTGATGTGGGGCTTGATATCAAGGGGCTTCTGACAGGGGTGCAGTTAGAGAAGATCACTGATGATCAGTTAAAGGATTTGGTTAAGACAACGACTGTTTTTGCCAGGCTTTCGCCTTTACAAAAAGAACGTGTTATTCATGCCTTGCATCGCAATGGCCATACCGTGGGTTTCTTAGGGGACGGTATTAATGACGCGCCAGCTTTGAAAGCCGCTGATGTGGGGATTTCCGTTAATAATGCCGTCGATATTGCCAAGGAATCAGCGGACATTATTCTTTTACAAAAGAATTTGATGGTGCTTCGCGATGGCGTTTTGGAGGGAAGGCGAGTTTTTGGGAATATTTTCAAATATATCAAAATGGGGGCGAGTTCTAATTTTGGAAACATGTTCAGTATGACAGGGGCGAGTTTTCTTTTACCCTTTCTGCCCATGTATCCGATACAAATTATCCTCAACAATTTTCTTTATGATGCTTCTCAAGTGGCCATTCCTTCGGATGAGGTGGATGAGGAATATTTGTTAAAATCAAGGTCGTGGAACGTCGAGTACATTAAGAAATTCATGATGATCTTTGGGCCGCTCAGCTCAGTTTTTGATTATTTGACCTTTGGCGTTTTGATTTTTGTTTTTCATGCTAAGCAAGACATGTTTGCGACTTCTTGGTTCTTAGAATCCATGTGTACCCAGACCCTTGTTATCCATATTATTCGTACCGGTAAAATACCATTTGTAGAAAGTTGGCCAAGCCCATTCTTGATTTTCACATCCATTTATATAGTATCCATTGCCTTGGTGCTTCCTTATACTCCTCTTGGGGCGTATTTTAAATTTATCATGCCACCGGCATCATTCTTCTTGTTTCTCATCGCTATTGTAGGGCTTTATCTATGGTCTGTTCAGGCTGCTAAGGTATGGTTTATTAAGAAGTATGGTTATGAATAAGGAATTTAATCCATTAATACCTGCCGTTTTCTTCCCAAGCCATTTTAATACTTTTTTAATACCAAAAGGCTTTCTTTTAATTAGATAAAATAAGGGCAAATGTTAGAATTGCTTATGTGACCGCCTTAACACCCGGTGTTGTGGTGGTTCATTTAAGAAAGGATAAGTTTATGTTAGATATGATGTATATCGGTCTTGCGATTTTCTTTGGGCTTATTTCTTGGGCTTTTATTGTTTTGTGTTCTAAAGCATAGGAGGTAGTTATGTTGGTCATCTATTGGATAGGCGGCATCACATCATTTTTTCTTTTTGTTTACCTTATAATTGCATTGCTTAAACCGGAGATATTTTAATGAGCCTCAACGATTATATTCAAATGGGTTTTTATCTTTTAGTTTTACTTCTTTTAGTCAAGCCCTTGGGTTCCTATATGGCTCGTATCTATGAAGGAAGCCCTGCAGGTTTGAATGTGTGGTTTGTACCAATCGAGAGATGGATTTATCGCCTTTGTGGTGTCAAATCAGAAGAAGGGATGACATGGAAGACGTATGCTTGGGCGTTGATGTTATTTAATATTCTGGGCATTTTGGTGGTCTATGCCATTCAGCGTTTACAAGCCCATCTTCCTTTAAATCCAATGGCTATGCCTGCTGTGTCGCCAGACTCGTCATTTAACACAGCGGTGAGTTTTGCCTCCAATACCAATTGGCAAGGTTATGGTGGAGAAAGTACGATGAGTTATTTAACCCAGATGCTGGCCTTGACCGTGCAGAATTTCGTGTCTGCTGCAACGGGCATGGCTGTTTTGGTTGCCTTGATCAGAGGATTTATCCAAAGACAGGTGAACACCATCGGGAATTTCTGGGTTGATTTAGTCAGAACAGTGCTTTATATATTGCTGCCTTTGTCACTTGTTTTGGCTGTACTATTGGTGTCTCAGGGGATGCCACAGACATTTAATCAAAGCGCTACAGCCACACTCTTACAGGCGTCGAAAGATAGCAATGGAAAACCTTTGACCGAGCAAATGATTGCCTTGGGACCGGTAGCTTCTCAAGTGGCGATTAAACAATTAGGGACCAATGGGGGCGGTTTTTATAATGTTAATTCCGCTCATCCCTATGAAAACCCAACCCCTTTATCAAATTTCTTAGAAATGCTGGCAATTCTTTTGATCCCGGCAGCCTTGTGTTATACCTTTGGCTATATGGTTAAAGACAGGCGCCAGGGGTGGGCGATATTAGCAGCCATGTTGATTATTTTTATACCCTGTCTTTGGGGATGTGTACATATTGAGCAGGCAGGAAATCCTTTATTGGATAAATTAGGGGTCGACCAAAAAGCCACGGATTATCAACCGGGCGGGAATATGGAAGGCAAGGAGGCCCGTTTAGGCATAGCCAATTCAGCAATATGGGCGGTGGCTACAACGGCGGCTTCTAATGGTTCCGTAAATGCCATGCACGATTCATTTATGCCTTTAGCTGGGCTCATCCCTATGTGGTTGATACAGCTTGGTGAGGTTATCTTTGGAGGGGTAGGCTCAGGCCTTTATGGCATGTTGGCTTTCGTCATCGTTGCTGTTTTTATCGCAGGCTTGATGATAGGCCGTACGCCGGAATATTTAGGGAAGAAAATAGAAGCTTTTGAAATGAAAATGGCTTCCATTGTTGCTTTGATCCCGCATATTTTTGTTTTGATACCAACAGCCATCGCTGTATTGACAGTTGCGGGCAAGGCAGGCATATCCAATCCAGGGCCACATGGTTTTAGCGAGGTCCTTTATGCGTTTTCATCCGCAGGGAATAATAATGGCAGTGCTTTTGCTGGGATCAGTGCCAATACGGTTTTTTATAACACTTGCTTAGGAATTTCAATGTTCTTTGCCAGGTATTGGTTGGTGATACCTATGCTGGCGATTGCAGGCTCTTTGTCAGCTAAGAAAATTGTCCCGACCACACAGGGGACATTGCCAACACATACGCCGCTATTTATTATATTCTTGGCCATGGTGGTTTTGGTTATTGGTGCATTGGTATTCTTCCCGGCCTTGGCTTTAGGGCCCATCGTTGAACATTTAATGGTGAGGAGTTAAGTATGAAAAAAACATCTAATACGGTCACCTCACTTTTTGAACCTAAGATATTGATGCCAGCCATCATCGGTTCATTTCAGAAATTGGATCCCAGGCATCAGATCAAGAATCCGGTGATGTTTGTCGTCGAGATTGGTAGCATATTGACAACGGGATTGTATTTCCAGGCCTTAGGTGGTCATGGGGAAACTGGGACAGGATTTATTCTAGCCATTTCCTTGTGGCTATGGTTTACCATTGTATTTGCTAATTTTGCTGAAAGTATGGCTGAAGGCAGGGGGAAGGCTCAGGCTGAGAGTTTGCGCAAGGCGCGTAAAGACACGCCTGCCAAGAAAATGTCAAAGCCCATTCATGGCAGCGCCTACAGCAGTGTTTCAGCCACCACCTTGCGTAAAGGGGATATTGTTTTAGTTGAGCAGGGCGATTATGTCCCGATGGATGGTGAAGTTATTGAAGGGGTTGCTTCCGTCGATGAAAGTGCGATTACAGGGGAAAGCGCCCCTGTTATCCGTGAAAGTGGCGGGGATCGTTCAGCGGTGACAGGTGGGACGCGCGTCCTGTCTGATTGGCTGGTTGTCTGCATTTCAGCTAATCCGGGTGAGACATTCCTTGATCATATGATCGCCATGGTTGAAGGCGCTCGTCGGCAAAAAACGCCTAATGAAATTGCTTTGAGTATTTTATTAGTGGTTTTTACGATCATTTTTCTTTTAGTGACGGTGACGCTTTTGCCATTTTCAATTTTTAGCGTTGCTGCTGCTGGAAAAGGGGTAGTCATTACGGTGACAGCTTTAGTGGCCTTGTTGGTTTGTCTTATACCAACGACGATTGGCGGTTTATTGCCTGCGATTGGCATTGCTGGCATGGATCGCATGATTCAGGCTAATGTCATTGCTACTTCTGGACGTGCTGTTGAGGCGGCAGGGGACGTTGATGTTTTATTATTGGATAAAACAGGAACGATCACCTTAGGCAATAGACAGGCTGTGGCCTTTATTCCTACCAAGGGTGTCAGTGTTGAGACCTTGGCTGATGCGGCTCAATTATCATCGTTATCTGATGAAACACCGGAAGGTCGTAGTATCGTCGTATTAGCTAAAGAGAAGTATGGTATTAGGGAGCGTCAAACGCAGGAGTTGGAAGCTAAATTCATTCCTTTTACCGCTCAAACCCGGATGAGCGGTGTGGATTTGGCAGGGAACCGTCAAATTAGAAAAGGTTCTGTTGATGCCATTGAAGGGTATATCAGGAAAGCCGGTGGTATTTTTCCTGACGATTTGAAATCATCGATCGAAACAATTTCTAAAGGTGGGGGTACTCCTCTAGTCGTTGCTGAAGATAAGAATGTCCTGGGGGTTATTCAATTAAAAGATATTGTTAAAGGCGGTATTAAAGAACGTTTTGCGGAATTGCGCCGCATGGGCATTAAAACCATCATGATTACCGGAGATAATCCTTTGACGGCGGCAGCGATCGCGGCTGAAGCAGGGATGGATGATTTTTTAGCTCAGGCGACTCCGGAAACAAAATTAAAATTGATCCGTGATATGCAAACCGGTGGCCGCTTGGTGGCCATGACTGGCGACGGGACCAACGATGCCCCAGCCTTGGCTCAAGCAGATGTGGCCGTGGCCATGAATACAGGAACACAGGCAGCCAAAGAAGCAGGAAACATGGTGGATTTAGATTCTAATCCAACAAAATTGATTGAAGTTGTCAAGATTGGAAAACAGCTTTTAATCACTAGAGGATCATTAACGACTTTTAGTATTGCCAATGATGTTTCTAAATACTTTGCCATTATCCCGGCAGCCTTTGTGGGGACGTATCCGGCCTTGGGGGCGCTTAATATCATGCATTTGGCCACGCCGGAAAGTGCGATTCTTTCGGCAGTCATTTTCAACGCATTGATCATTATCTTTCTCATTCCGTTGTCGTTATTCGGCGTGCCCTATAGGCCCATCGCTGCAACACGTCTTTTAAGGGATAATTTATTGATTTATGGCCTAGGGGGCATTATCACGCCGTTTATAGGGATTAAATTAATCGATATGATCTTAGTTGCATTACATCTTGTTTAGGGAATTTCCCTCCCCCTTGTGGGGAGGGTTAGGGAGGGGGAATTAAAAATGTTACTCGCACAAATCAGGCCAGCCATTGTTTCGTTCCTGTTGTTAACGGCTATCACAGGTATTCTATATCCCCTTTTAGTGACAGGGATTGCCCAAGTTGGTTTTCATCAACAGGCTGAGGGT
>Ga0302280_1002988_pt1 | contig 12512 bp, 5 predicted proteins | sample III_Fen_E1_1_FD_198771 | JGI IMG/M metagenome (GOLD analysis project Ga0302280, IMG submission 198771) | Peat permafrost microbial communities from Stordalen Mire near Abisko, Sweden - III_Fen_E1_1 | ecosystem: Environmental > Terrestrial > Soil > Wetlands > Permafrost | place: Sweden: Abisko...
ATACCTTTTTGACTACATCTTTGGCGGAAAAACTAAAACACCCATTCATTATCCCCCTATACCTCATGCTGTTTTCACTCATCCTCAAGTGGCTGGTGTCGGCGCCACCGAAGATGAATTAAAAACCAAAGGCATTGATTATGTCGTCGGACTTAATCCCTATAAAAGTTCAGCCATGGGCATGGCGTTGCTTTCTGATCATGGTTTTTGCAAGATCCTTGTTGAACGCAAAAGTCGTAAAATATTAGGCGGCCATATCATCGGGCCAGAAGCCTCAGATATGATCCACATGATCATTGCCTATATGAACATGAATGGTACGCTCGATGATATGCTACGCACCATTTATATCCATCCAGCATTGCCCGAAATTGTTCGCAACGCGGCTAGAAAAGCAAAAACCGCTTTGGATAAAAACATTGTCAGGGTATAATATCGACATATGCGCAATTCTGACCTAGCCATATCGATCAAAAATCTCTCCAAATTTTATAATAATTTCCAAGCCTTAGACAAGATTTCATTTGAAGTTAAACGTGGGGATTTCTTTGCTTTTTTAGGGCCCAACGGCGCTGGCAAAACCACCACGATTAATGCGCTTACAGGCCTTTCCAATTATCAAAGCGGCGATGTGCGTGTCTTTGGCTATGATGTCACCTCAGAATATCTTAATAGCCGACGATTGATTGGCCTCTGCGCCCAAGAATCTAATTTTGACCCTTTTTTGACCATCAATCAATTATTGATCTATCAAGCGGAATATTTTGGCATTCCCCCTTGGGAAGCCAAGCGTCGGGCTAATGAATTACTCGAACGCTTTCAATTGGCTGATAAACGCCATTGCAAACACCGAGCTCTTTCTGGTGGGATGAAAAAACGATTACTCCTCTGCCGCGCTTTAATACATGATCCTGAAATTTTGATTTTAGACGAACCATCATCAGGCTGTGACCTAGAACTGAAATTCTTGATATGGGACTATCTAATTCAACTTAATAAAGAAGGCAAAACCATTTTTCTCACGACCCACTATATGGAAGAAGCCGAAAAACTTTGTAAGACCATTGGCATCATTAATAATGGTAAAATCGTCCGCATAGGTGATAAAAAACAAGTCTTACAGGACAAATCATTACAGGATGTGTTCTTAGAAATAACTGGAATAGAATAATGATCCATTTAGTAACAAATCCAATCGGTGTTCTGGCACTCGCTAAAAGGGAAATCCATCGCTTTTTCTCTGTGGCTAATCAAACTATTTTCCCTCCACTGGTTTCCTCGGCACTTTTTATGTATATCTTTGGAGTAGCCATCGGCAGCCGCGTCAATTTCTCTGCCACCGGACTTACCTATTTACAATTCATCACACCGGGCCTTATGGCCATGCATTTGATATCTAGTTCTTATGAAAACACTTCTTCATCACTGTTTATTGGACGCTGGCATAATCATATACAGGAAATACTCTTGGCTCCCCTATCTTATATTGAAATGGTCTTAGGATTACTGGCTGGTGGTGTTGCCCGCGGTATTCTTGTGTGTATGGGTGTTTGGCTGGTTTCTTTAATGTTCTCACCCAGTTGTATTGCCCACCCTTTGGCCCTGCTTTATTTTATGCTATTGATCGCTGTGATATTTTCTTGTGCTGGCATGATGGGGGCTTTGTGGGCTGAGGATTTTGGCATGCTTTCGATGTGGAACACGTATGTGATCATTCCCTTAGCCCTTTTAGGCGGTGTCTTTCATCCTTTATTCATGCTGCCAACGGCCTTGCAAATCATCTCACATTTTAATCCTATTTATTATCTGGTTTCCGGAGTTCGCTACAGCATGACGAATGTCACAGACACACCGGTTATTACCTGTGCTATCATCACCTTTGGATTGGCCGGAGCCATTTTCTCAGCAACAGTCTATTTGTTTAAAATCGGATATAAGCTAAGAACGTAAGAACTCACCATGGAAAATAATCAATTCAACGAAAATATCATTAGAGGCAAGATCCGACGGGCTGAAGAAAAGCGCGGTATCCTTTCTGGCGGTGTTCCTGCGGATATGCGTAAGGTTGAAGGCAGTGGTGAACCCAATCGACATGGCATGCCCAAACTCCCTATTGGCCAGCGCGAAGTCCCTAACTGGCCGGTCCTTGATTTAGGCATTCAACCACATATCCCGCTTGATCAATGGAAACTGGAAATAGAAGGCGAAGTTGAGAATCCCTTCACGCTGACATGGAAGGACTTCATGGCACTGCCTCAAGTGAAAGACACTTCTGATTTTCACTGTGTCACTTCCTGGAGCCGGATGGATAATGAATGGGAAGGTGTGCGCTTTAAGACCATTGCCGAGAAAGCAAAACTAAAACCATCCGCCAAATATGTTTACATCACTGGCCACGACGGGTATTCCACTAATTTAAAACTGGAAGAATGCATGGATGAAGATGTCTTGATCGTCCATCACTGGAATGGCATCCCCTTGCCCCGCGAACACGGCGGCCCCGCGCGCATGATAACCCCACGCAAATATGCCTGGAAAGGCTCTAAATGGATCAAAGGAATTTTATTCTTGGACCAAGACCAGCTAGGCTTTTGGGAAGTCCGCGGCTATTCTAATAGCGCCGAGCCTTGGTTTAATGACCGCTATTCTTAACAAGCGCTAAATTCAAACCTAAAATCGGCAAAATATTCTTAACCCGTGTCATGGAACAAGTTTTGAATTGAGCACCAAGCACTTGATTAGGGTCTATAAAGAAATCAGGCGTCATTGGGAGCATTCTTTGCGAAGTAATTCCTGCTTTATCCCCATTAGCCTTCCTTATCTCCAAGCTCATGGAGGCTGGATTTAAATTGATACCACCTTCATGCCTTGTAAATTTAGACACCATTCCTAGATCTTTTACTATTTGATCCCAGTTTGATTCAAAAGACCCTTTATACCACACCAATTCATAGAACAAATTTTCTCCCTTAAAAGCTGATGACTGCAAAATGATTGGCATTGTACTGTCCTCTTGATGGAGTCTTTCCCTTAAATAAAACCCTAAGGGTAGCGGATCACCTTCTTCTTTATCCATAGGCATTTGCAGATCAGTTATAATCATCCCTAAATGATTTCTTAACTCCTGGAACTTACTAAGAGCTTCTTTATAATTCCTGGCTACTATGATCGTTCCTTTAAATCCACTTCTTTGCATGTGTCCAATATATTTTCTTAACTGCTCCTCTTCATCCTCTACTAATAAAACCCAAGGCTTTTGTTGCAATCGTGCATGAATCCAAGACATTTTATCTGCTTCACTTGTCAACGCTGCATAGGAATGCGGCAACCAATTAGCAGCCTCGCTATGCATCATCTTATCCTTATGATAATCTTTGGACAACGTCGTGCTTATTAAACCAGGATTTAAATTAGTAGATCCACGCAATGTAACGATTTGTACTCTCGAATGAATGGTCTTAATTTTCATCATATGATCTGATAATTCTTTCTTTATTGCAGCTGTTACCGCATCGTAATTCCTATTTGACCTAGATATAATTACGTTAAATCCGAAAATCCTGGATTTTCTTATTTTTTCTTCATTCCCAGCATCAACAATAACATTATTGTTGGGATTATTAAATCTACCGTTAAGTCGGCCAGTATCAATGTTAAAATTAGGGGCGTTGCCATCTAAAATAAGATTAACAATCGCTGCGACAGGAAGAAAACCAAACCTTAAATCTGTTTCTTGAGCATAAATTCTCAATAACCCTCTTTTATTCCTTCTTTGAGCAGTTCTATACGCAAATCCAGATGCATGAAGACCTCCATTATCATCAAAATAAGCAATAACTGAATCATCCCCGCTAATAGAAAATCTAGAACTCTTTATTAATCTGTAAGTAATATTAGATTTTCCTGCCCCTGGTCTTCCAACTATTAATATTACTTGATTTGCTTGATGATCAATAACTATATTCCCATGAAGGGGAAACATATGGAAATGCCGTTCGATCGCCAAAACTCGCTTCTCAGCTGGATTAAACCATTCAGGCTGATTTCTATCAAAAGATTCTAATAAAGTTGGCGAAATCACCCTAACACCTGGAAGCATGAATATCTCATTTGGATCTGTAATTGGGCTATGAACTGCAAGCTTTTCCTTATTCAAGCTTTCTGCCAATTCTGAAATCTGTCGAGAATATAGCGAATTATATTCTATTCCTTCTAAATGTCTTTCATCTTTCAATAAACGCTGCATTATATTTAAGGCTTCTTCTAAAGTCTTTTCGCTAATCTTTGCATCACCTTCTGCAAGAAAATCTATAGGATCACCATTGTTAGCCCTAAGGGATAATAAGCCAAGTATATAAACCGCCGGAGTATCTTGATTTTCTTCCCCATCATGCACATATAAATCAATCCCTAATTTCTCTTTCATTGCACGGGCAACAGCTGCGATCTGTGCTGATGGCCTACCATGCATACCTGCCTTATCTTCAAAAATCAACGACCTTCTTACCATTTTTATTAGCCCATCGCGTCTCATAAAAAACCTTAAAATGGTATTAATCTTAAAACGATTACCGAAAAGATAAGTTGCTACTGGCCTAGCCTCTCTTTCAATAGCCAACCTATTTCCTTTATCCTCAACTTCAAGCTCATGCAAATAATTTGAGGCAAGATTAATTTCATGTTTTGAATAAGGAAAAGTTAAATATAGCAACGCAGTGTTGATTTGATCTAGTAAATCTTCTATCGTTTGATAATCATGAGCCTGAAGCTTCCCTCTTTCGAGTTGTACACAAAGTCTATGAATTCTTCTTATGGCTAAAAATATAGGATCATTCTGAAAAAATCCTATTTTTAATCGTCGTCCTTCTTTCATAACCAGTGCATATTTATAAGTTAATTGAAGCATAATCTGCTCGATGGCTTGATGATTCTTTGCTTCTTCTGTTGTCATCATCGCCAAATCAACCTTATTTAAATCTAAAACCAGAAAATCGTATTCTTCCTCAGAACCTTGCCAATTTGGTTCTTCGAATTTAACTTCGTAGCCCATTTTTTGAAGTTTTTGACTTAAACTCTCACCTGGTCTTACGCCATTGGTACTTTCCGTATGCAAAGCTATAAATTTGAAACCTCTTCTCTTAGCTTCCTTAGCCAATAAACGTAGTTTATTGCCCATATCTGCTTTACCCCAATATTGCGGCAATAACGCAATATCGCTCATGTATAAAACTTGATCTGTTCTATATTCATCATAATTCGATTTGTTCGGTATAAACCAAGCCTCAGTGGCAGGTACTGAGTGGGAATACCCCACTATTTCATTAGTAACCGAATCTCTGAGAATCAAAATAATACCTTTAGAATTTCTCAGATGCGATTCCATATATTCTCTCCCCATACTTTTATTTTCTGGAAAAACCTGATCCTCGATATTAAGCAATTTATCAATTAACGAACCTGTAACATCAGTTGAATTAACAAACTCCATTGAAACATTTTGACTGTTATATTTCACATAAAATGCATGACTAAGTTCTGTGTTGCCTTTTAATGTCGTATCCTCATACATGGCTATTCCAGCTACCGCTTCATGCCAAATTTCCATAAATTTATGGTAATCCGCTACATCCATATTCTCTAAACCTCTTTGGATTATCTTGACACCTTGTCTGAGTCGGAATTTTGTCGGATCGCCTTCGAGAGGTATCCATATGCTTTCTGCATTTTTAGGATCTAAGGTGGGTGCTTTAGAAAAATCTATACCATCAAATCGGGACAAATCAACTGCCCAATCATTAAGGCTTTGCAACTTGGTTATTTTTATTTCTTCTGGCTTATAATCCTCAGTTGGTTCCATGGCATTGCTGGGACGATGTTCTGGCAAGGCCTGGGCAATGCTTGTCACCTGCGTAGAAAATAAAACCTTTTCCACTTCACCTAACAAAGCTTTTTGCAAACCAATATTACGAAATGATGGAGAAATATACATAAGCTCAGTACCAACAAAAACCTGTCCCTGACTATTTAGACCCAGCCAATTTTCAAACCAACCTACTTGCCGGCCTCCACGTGGTTGTGTAGTAAACTGCCACCAAAATGACGTGGCATTGGCTAAATACCGAGGCATTTCTTGGGAATATGTTTGAAAACCGTTCCATTGATCGGCTATCTTAGGATCTGATGTTAAGCAACAATGCCCTCCATCAGCAAATCTAAAAAACTCAAATAAATTAAACTTGGATATGAAATCAACATACATGACCGGCGGCAAATCATTCAAATCTAACCCTTGGGAAATAAATTTAATATAATTCTCCAGTGCTTCCAATAAATGGCCTTCAGCGTCCTTAAAGGAATTATATAACGGTCCTTGATTCTGAAACCTAAGCTTTACAAGCAGATCAGCCAAGGCAATCCTTAAAACATGTTTTATATCGATTGGCTGGTCACCAATAATACTTTTTTCAATTGGTGTTAATCTCCCCTTAGTCTGCTTATCTTTTAATGAATTGATCAAAATTTCACGGTTACGCACTATTTGTTCAATATCAATCGACTCCAAAAGAATAGTTTCCGGCGAAACATTCCTCGTTTCTTCATTCATGACCTTGAGAAAAGTAGGCATTTGACGGATCTGTTTATTAATTTTAGCAGCAAGATTGCTGTCCAAACTTCTTACACGACGTTGAGGAGGAAATAGAATATCATTGATATTCACTAGCTTTTTATTAATAAGATTTGGGCTGGCTCCCAAAGATAAATTAATATCAACCCATGCGGCCAGTACCCTGTCTTTATCAGGATTCGAATCAGCTCTAAATTTATCAGTCTTAATAATTTCTTGAATTTGACTAAAAAGGGAATAATTCTTTAAAATAAGACCTATATGCTTCAGTGAAGATTCAAAACTACTCTTAATTCCTTGCATATCGGCGTTGCGGTCAAAATTCTTTAAGAAATCTACTTTTTGAGGAATAAAATTGCCATTATGATCCAAATAAGGAGAATCTTTGGGTAAAGGTGGCCTACCCTGTAAAACAGCTTCTACAATTTCCTGAGCACTGTGTTCATCTAATCCTGCTTTTATATAAGCTTCTTTCAGTGTAATAAGAACAATATCCTTATTTTCCATTTTCAATTTCTGATGTGTATCTGTCAGTAACTGATGAAAACGCTCGAAGCTCAATGTATGCGTTCCTTGATACTGAAACGGCGACTGAAAAAGTAAATAGTAAGCTAATTCTCTGCGATGATCCCCCAGAAGATACTCAATCAAAAACTTGTGATCATGCCGGGCAATAACAGCTTCAATTTCAGGTTTTAGTTTTTTTAGTTCTTCGATATCCTCTTCCCCTAAGAGGAGCTTATCAATCAGCATTAATGGTGCTGTTATCCCCATTTGATCATAAACGTCACTAACTAGTTTCAAAATGGATGCCAAGCGTTCATTGCCTGAGATTAGATCGTAAGCGGAATCGATATACCCATCCTTGGCCAGCAATTTCATGACTTTGACCCTGATCCTAAAAAGCATATTTTTCTTAACGAAAAGAGGTATTAATGCAATTTCCCTGAAACTCTTGGCCACGGTATCAATGAATAATTCATCTTTAGGGCTGATCTTGATAAACTCATGGGCAGGTTCAAATCCGCCATCATCAGGCCTTCGGGCGATAATATTATTAATTTTACTTTCCAGGTAATTCTGGGCTTCTGCAGACCCATTGTTGCTCCAATCAAGCATGATGCTCAGCATGTATTCCGTCATCTCTAAATTATCTGTTTCATCAATAGCTTTACCTAAATAAACTACAGCCTCTTTATAAATCTTTTTCCTATAAATAGAATCAATATATAACAAACCCGCAAACCTCGCCTTTAGCTCATCATTGGCCCTTGAGGGATTCTTTACCTCAAATAACAATAAATCACTAAACTCTCTCATTTCCTCTAGTGAAATAGTTGGAATACCAGTTTTTTCAACAATTCTCTTAATCATACTTGGAACACCATCACCATATATACGGTCATCCTCCAATTGAAGCAATGGACGAATTACCGACTGATCAATCGGTAAATCTCTATCCAGCAGCATTTTTATATATCCCAAGGCTTGGGATTTAATGATCGAATTAGCAGATCCAGTGAGTATTGTCATCATATGGGGTCTAATCTCTTCATCTAACTCTGGATGGGATCTAACAGCTTCTGTTAAAGCATCGATCACGTAGATTTGTGATGCATCTGAACCATGTTCAAGAAGGGCTGTTAAGGCTGGAATTAATACATCTTTTTGTGATTGAATCTCTTTTACAAAAACACTCTTTAATGCATAAATAGCCATTGGCCTTAAATCCTGATTGCCTTCAGACAAAATCAATTTAATTCTTTCTTCCATATTCCCTCTAATTAATTCGTAATTATTCAAATTCCCTATAATTTCTAAAGCTCTTGAAATTACTCTCAAAGGATTCGAAGCATCCAACGCTAAAAGAAGTTTTTGCATAGATTCTTTTCTATAGGCTTCACTGCCTTTTAATATGGCTTCTGCAAGTCTGCTGCCTTCTTCTGTCTTAATAGGTGCGGGGTTATCCTCTGTCGCATTTAATAATCCTGTTACATCTATTGGCTCTGGAATATGCTGAGATGGTTCAATATCATGAATAAGCAATGATTCCCTTATAGACTGTTTTATTCTTTCTCTCAAAGCATCATCTATTGGGTAATCTGGAATTTTAAGGATATTTTCAAGAACTTCTCGACCATCTTTAATGTCCTCCCCAAAAGCAATTCTCCATCCCGAATGCATTTCATCATTCTCTAAAGGTAACAAGGAAGGATTCTTCTTACTTATCATATCAACGATATCCATCGGATTAGTTGAAGCAGCTAGAATCAAGAACTCAATTCCTTCAGGACCCACATCTATCTTCTTTTTGACTAAATTCTTCAAAAGTACTATTGAATTTGTAAAAGCAAAAATAGAGTTCATTTCATTAGCAAAACGCACCACTTTAGGAACCAAGCGTGGCGTAATACTAGGATCTTTATCAATTAACTTTATCAATGCAGAAGCGCAAACCAACTTGATCAATTCACCATTCTCATCACCAAGCCCTTGCCAAAGAGCTGCCTCACCTTCCTGGCCAATATCAACGCTATAATCTGCCAAATATCTATCCAGCACTTGGGCTGCTATAAGTTTATTAATCTTATAAAAATCTGTTTTTAAAATTTTGATACTGCTCTCTATAAATTTAAAATGATCCATCATTTCTTTAGTTATAATTTTTGACTCAGCTGCTTTTAACAATAATTTTAACCCATAATTCTTAGCCCATTGATCATCAGTGGCTAATAAATCTCGAATCCGAATACAATGCGCCAAGATTAATGCCGTATTCTCTAAAGTATTTAAAGAAATTTTAAGTAAAGCATCAAGGGCCATATCTGCTGATGGAGGATTTTTATTGATCATTGACATATCGACCATCGCATCAACTAATTGAGCTTGGTCTAAGGCAGAAACTTGAGCTTTGTCAATTTCTTGAGGGCCAATGGCAAAAATTGAGTGGTCCATGTCGTAGGCGGCGACGCCACCGGAGAAGTATTTTCTAGGTATTCTCCCCCCGCCCTGACCCTCCCTACCGGGGGGAGGGAATGATGATGATTCTTCTATGATGTAGTTGAAGACGCCTTTTTTGAAAGCCTTTAGATATTGTTGATAAATACGTTCAATATCGTCATTCTGAGGCGCAGCCGAAGAATCTCTTATAGAATTAATTTTGTTGAGATCCTTCGCTGCGCTCAGGATGACAGATTTATCATATTGAACACCTATAATCTTGTTTCGATCAGAATAGATTTTATTAAGGATACTGTCTTTGATTTTCTTTTTGTACCACGTGGCTAAGATTAGAGAGTAGAAGACTTGGCGGAGTTGGGAGAAGTTTTTACCTTCGTTGACTTCACGGTCGAGTTGAGGGATTACCAAATCGCGGACGATTTGGGAGCCTAAACTATTAACGTCATTCTGAGGCGTAGCCGAAGAATCTATTATAGAATTAATTTTGTTGAGATCCTTCGCTGCGCTCAGGATGACAGAGTGTTTCTGTAACGATAAATAATCTTGTTCTAACATGACTTTTAAATGATTCTCTAGAACAAAGGCGACACCGTTGTTTTCGTAGACTACCGCTTTGTCGGGCACTATCCAGACTTTGTTGAAGGTGTTGATGGGGATATTGGTGGTGCCGTATTTGGCTTGGGCTTGAGCATAGACCTTGTTCCAGAATTCTTTGCCTAGCTGGCTTTCGGGATAGATTAAGGAGGCGGTGATTTGTTTTAGGATATAGTCTTCGGCTAATAGGTCTCGGCCCATTTCGGTTTGGCCGAATTCTTCGGGTACGATTCTGTCTTTTTCATAGGGGCTTAGATTGACCCAGAGGTCTTTTTCGGGGATGGTCAAAGATGCCAGGAAGTATTTGATGAGTTTGGTGGATTCTGTTTTAAGTTGTTCTTGATCCCCCCCTCCCGCACCCTCCCCACGGAGTGGGAGGGAATTACCGGTGTCTATGTAGAAATGAAAGCGGAAGGGGTTTTGGGGGTCTAGTTGGATGCCTTTGAGGACGACTGGGGTGAATTTGGGGCTTAAAGCGACCATTACTCCGGGTGGTGGTAAATGAAATTCTTGAGCTTGAGCTAAGGGAACAGATCCAATAGAATTGAATGTAAATGCTATTAAAATGATAATAGATTGCCACGTCGCCCGTCTTCGGTCTCCTCGCAATGACAATAACACAAAGGTTACGATGAGCAAGAAAGTGCTACTAAAGCCTTTTGATACGTAATTGTTTGTAAATGGGGTTCGATACATATCTATATAAAGTAAAACATATAGATATAAAAAATCAAGACATTGAGGCAATCCACAGGAAAACGCTTCCTAAGTAATTTATCGTCGAAGAATTTGAGCTGACTATAAATTTTTTTAGGAAAAAATAGAAATTATGCTCTAGCTTTGATCGCTAAAGCATGGATGGAGGATTTGACAGGTTCTAAAGCTTTGTAAATCATGCGATGGATATCTAAGGATTTTTTCCCTTCAAACGACTTAGACACCACGCTAACTTGATAATGGCCGCCTTGCGATGCACCAGCATGGCCAGCATGTTTGTGGCTTTCGTCTATAACCTCAAGAAAGCTTGGTTGAAAAGCTTCGATGAGCAAAAGTTCGATCTTTGATTTAATCATAAAATGTATTATACTATGGATTCCCGCTTTCGCGGGAATGACATGGAATTTTTATTCAGGAATGACAAAAGGTATTTATGAAAATTACGGTTAATCAAAATTTCTCGACAAGTATCTGCGTCCCCTGCATTCAACGTCAAAAGGACGAAGTCAATGACTGGCTTTTGTCCAGGGAAAAAATCTATACGCCTTTTTATACTTCGGTCGACATCCGTGACGCGGGTTTTAAAATTGCAGTTGTTGACACCAATCTTTTCCCTGCAGGTTTTAATAATCTTTGTGAACACGGACTTGCAGACGCAGAAATGCTCGTTAAAAAAGCTATCCTGGCCCGCGTGCCTAATGCTGCCAACATTTTAATTGTTGCCGAAGAACATACCCGCAATACCTGGTATTTGGAAAATGTCCGCATCCTTCAGGAAATCATCACCAAGGCTGGTTTTAACGCCAAGGTCGCTACTTTTTTTAGCCATGACACCTCTTTGTGTGAACTTGGTTCTGGTGCCGTTGAATTAGAAACCGCCACCGGTCGAACCGTGAAAGTTTTTTGTTTTAAGCGCGTCCTGGAAAAAATCAAAGAAAATGATGCTGATTTTGACATGATCATCATGAACAATGATCTCTCCGGAGGCATCCCTGAAGAACTTAAAGAAATTAAGATCCCTATTTTCCCCTCAATCAATGCCGGCTGGCATGCCAGGCTTAAGTCTGAGCATTTCCGTCATGCCAACGCCTTGATGAAAGAATTTGCCTACACCGTCGGCCTTGACCCATGGCAATTCTCCTGCCTTTATGAAGTGGCAGAGAATATTGATGTTAATATCGAAGCTGACCAAAAACGCCTCTATCAAACAGCTGTTAAACTTTTTGAAGACATTAAAAATAAATACCGTGAGCATAGCGTAGATAGCAAACCATTCATTTTTATCAAAGCTGATTCAGGAACTTATGGCATGGGGGTTGTCCCTATTGAAGACCCAGAACAAATCCTGGAATTAAACCGTAAAAAACGCAATGACCTTTTACGCGGCAAAGATGCGCAGACCATCACTCACTTTCTCTTGCAGGAAGGGGTGCCTACCATCCACCGCTTTGAAGACAATCCTTGCGAGGTTTGCGTGTATCAAATTGACAATAATTTCGTTGGCGGATTTTATCGTTATCATACCGGCAAAGGCTCCCGGGAAAATTTAAATTCGCCGGGCGGCATGGCTTTTCAAAAAATGTGCCCTCATTTGGATAAATACGGCAAGGATTGC
>Ga0302280_1002993_pt1 | contig 12501 bp, 10 predicted proteins | sample III_Fen_E1_1_FD_198771 | JGI IMG/M metagenome (GOLD analysis project Ga0302280, IMG submission 198771) | Peat permafrost microbial communities from Stordalen Mire near Abisko, Sweden - III_Fen_E1_1 | ecosystem: Environmental > Terrestrial > Soil > Wetlands > Permafrost | place: Sweden: Abisko...
ATTTACTGCAATTTCCATTTTTCCACTAACCTGAAAACAAAAACCGCCTTACTCTCTGCAATTAAAGACGAAATTAGCGATAAAACCGATTACTTAGGCGGAGAAGCTGTAGAAACAATATACTTCGGCGGGGGCACCCCTTCTTTGCTTAACGCAAAAGAGATAGAAGGTATTCTGAATGCCCTGCACAAAACTTTCAATATCTCTTCCAGTCCTGAGATCACACTCGAGGCCAACCCCGATGACCTGGATAACGAAAAGATAAAAGAGTTAAAATCAGCAGGCATAAACCGGTTAAGCATAGGTATCCAGTCATTTAACAATACCGACCTTGCCTTTCTCAACCGCGCCCATAATGCTGCACAGGCTATTTCCTGCCTTGAAAACGCGAAAGCCAATGGCATTAACTTGCTGAGCATCGACCTCATCTATGGCATACCAGGGCAGGATGAAGATATTTGGGCAGCCAACCTTGATGCAGTGACAAAGTATAACATCCCACATTTCTCAGCATATGCCTTAACCGTTGAGCCTAAGACCCAACTCGCCCATTTGATAAGCCAAAAAAAGATAGCCGCTGTGGATGAAGAACAAAGCATACGCAACTTCAATACCCTCATGCAGTGGGTACAGAACAACAATTACCTCCAATATGAAATTTCCAATTTTTGCACAGGCAATAATTACTCAAAGCACAATACTGCATACTGGCAGGGAAAGAAATATGCGGGCTTCGGGCCATCAGCCCATTCCTTCAATGGCGACACGCGGCAGTGGAATATTGCAAATAATGCCCTGTACATCAAAAATATAAAAGAAGGAAATTATTTTGAACTTGAACCCCTTTCGACTGCCCAAAAATACAACGAATACATAATGACGGCATTGCGGACCGCCTGGGGAATAGATCCAGTTTATATAAATTCAAATTTCGGAGATACGTTTTCATCTTATTTTGAGGAAGGCATCCGGCAGTTTTTAAAGTCCGGCCATGTAGATAAAAAAGATGGCGCATACATCCTGACAAATTCCGGAAAGCTTTTGGCCGATGGCATCATTTCAGATCTTTTTGTTGTCTGAACCATGAGCAAAAATCTTACGCGACTTAAATCATTTCCTTTTGTCATTTTTGCAAAATCTGGTATGTTTTAGTACACTAATTTCCCACTAATTTACCATTTTGAACTGCTTCTTAGTATGCGATTTGCTGCCTAAGATGTTAACTTAAAGCATTATAACATAGCGTGCACACTAAAGTAGTATAAAGTAGTGTGGCCGTACTTCCGGAAAATTACGCGGGTTGACCGTCATCCCGGACTTGATCCGGGACCTCATTCCAAAATATAAAACCCATCATCATCAATGGCACGAAATCTATCTTTCGCATGGCTAATATACGGAATCTTTTTGATACTTCCAAATATTCCCTTGCTTAGAAGTGCCATCCCGTGCCCTTCGAGATGGCACTTCTAAAAAAATAAAAAGTCTTTGTTAAGAACCAAATGTTTAGATAAATTTCAGTTAATTAGCCACTTACCACTTCGAGAAAAACAAAGTTCCTTCCAAGATGACAGAGGGGAATAAATGCCATATAATGGAATTTTTTTATCTTTCATATTAATTTTAATGGAAAATAATCTGCGTTATTATAAAGGCATAGCATTCGGCTAAAAGCAAATAATCTTAAAATATTGAGGTGAATTTTAGCTAAACCGGATAATGCTTAGCTTGTTTTTCCTGCCACGTATATTGGCATCGTCGGGCTTTGGCTTCCGCCCATTGGCTCAAGGGTTATGGCGAACATCTGAGCGCCCGCTATCGGTTTCATTTTGGCCATACCGGTCATGGCAGAGTCCATCTGGAATACCCCCGCATCTACCGGCGTACCGTTTACTATCGCCCATAGCTGGTATTGTTTTCCGGCGGGTGGCATGGGCAGGTTTTTCACTTTCAGGTACACTTCCTTCATGGCTGGGTTCCAATACACCATCGCCATGCTGCCTTTGCTGTCATTGGTACCGGGCAACATTATTTTTTTATAAGAAGTATCACTATAAACTGTTATCTGGTGCTGCGCATCCTGCAGGCTGGCGGTTTCTTCGTTTAGTTTCTGGCTTGTTTGCTGAAATTGCAGGGCAAACTGTCGCTTTTCATTCTGCAGGCTTGCAAGGTTGCCTTCGGCGCTCTGCCATTTGGTATAAAAGTAAAAATCGCATAGCGCGCTGCCAAGTATCATAACAATAGAAGCCGCCATAAGCCAGCCATACCTGCCGTTGCCGCCAACAAGCAGGCGGTTTCTTTTCACCTCCGGCAACTGCACTATGGGCACATCTTCTTCTATGGCGCGTATTTTCTCTTCTATCTCTTCTTTCAGCCCTTCGCGCAGGGGCGGTACATCCACAGCGGCATATTTGGCAAAATTATCTTCAATACCCTCGATGGCTTCCATCACTTCAGGGTATTTATTGGCCATATCCTTCACTTCCTGCGCTTCTTCGTCGCTCAGTACCCCGGCAACGTAAAGTTCAAGTATCCCGGATGATATGTATTGGTCCGCTTTCATCAATTTGTAAAAATTTTTCTTAATTCCCCCATGGCGCTTCTAATTCTGGTCTTCACCGTACCCAGGGGCACCCCCAGCTTTTCAGCTGCCTCTGCCTGCGTGAAGCCATAAAAGTAAACAAGGTCTATCAGTTCTTTTTGCTCAGGCCTTAGCTGCTCAACTACCTGCCTAAGCCCGATATGGTCTGTCTCAAAAACAACTTCATGTTCACTATCAATGGCATTTACGGATTTATCAATGTTTTGGATTTTTTTATTGATGGCAAATTTTGAAGACCGGGTTTTATCAATGGCCAGGTTGCGGGCGATATTCAGCATCCAGGTGTACAGGCGGCCTTTTTGCGCGTCATAAGTGCTGAAATTGAGCCATATCTTTACAAAAGTTTCCTGTAGCAGGTCTTCGGCCGTTTCCTGCGACTGGACAATATTGAATATTACACCGTGAAGGGCAACTGAGTACTGGTCGTACAGAACAGAAATAGCGCGGCGGTCACGTTGCTGGAGCAGCGCGATGATCTCATCTTCTTTCAGTTTCGTTGCAGTACCTGTCGCCAAAACGATTTTTCCTTCAATTCTGATTGCAAACTTATGAAAATAGTTGTTATCAAATATCGTTTATATTTAAGCAATAAAGTCAAAAAACCGCTCATATTAAAATATTTGCTATTTAAAGAGAATAACAATAATTTTGCGGGTTCAAAACATACAATGAGTAATATAACATTAACGATTATTAAACCCGACGCGGTAAAAGCCGGGGATACGGGGGGCATACTGGATGCCATTACCGAGGGGGGGTTTCGCGTGCGCGCCCTTAAACTTATTCATCTTACTGAAGCACAGGCAGGAGCTTTCTATGCAGTGCATAAAGAAAGGCCATTCTACAATGACCTGGTGAGGTATATGACCTCCGGGCCGGTAGTGCCTGCTATACTCGAAAAAGATAATGCGGTAGCTGAATTCCGTAAACTAATAGGCGCCACCGACCCTGCAAAAGCAGACGAAGGCACTATACGCAAGCGTTTTGGCAAATCTTTAGAATCTAATGCCGTTCACGGTTCCGACTCTGACGAAAATGCCAAAATCGAAGCTTCGTTCTTTTTCTCTGCTCTCGAGATGCATTAATTAGCCTAAAAATACGTTAATTTGGGAAATATTTAATATGTAACCTATGGCGACCGAAGATTCTTATAAAAGTGAGAAGAAAAATAACAGCAACAACAAAGGCATCATTTTGCTTTTGAGTATCCTGCTGCTGCTTGCCATTGGATATATCATAACATTGCATATAAAAATAACAGACCAGACAGTCAAACAAAAGGACCTCGACACCAAGCTTATAAACAGCGATAACCTGCGAAAGGAACTTGAAAAGGATACCGCGGACTACAGCAGCGAAGTAAGTGTTTATAAAGGCAAGGTATTATCTCTTGACTCAACTATTGCTGTAAGGGACAAATCCATGCTTGAATTAAAAAGGCGTGCTGAAGCCCTTCTTAAGGACAGTAAAATAAGTTACAACAAATACCTCGAGGCCCAGGATGCGGTTGATAAATACAAATACTACGCTGAAAAATATCAACTGGAGATAGTTGAAAAAGACAGGCAGATAAAAGACCTTACCGAAAAAAATAACAACCTCACCGCCGACAACAATACTAAGGCACGTGAGATTGACAATCTCAAGGACGTAAACGTAGAACTAACCAACCGGGTAGCTCTTGGCGCGCAGCTACATGTGGATGAAATGACTGTAACCGGGATAAAAATAAGGGAGGGCGGCAAAGAAAGTGAAACATCTCGCGCAAACCGCATTGACAAAATAAAAATTTGTTTCAACCTTCCTGAAAACCATGTGGCCAAAGATGCTCAAAGGGATGTATTTATAAGAATATTGGATCCGAGCGGACAATCAGTTTCCATAGAAGGCGCAGGTGGTTCGGGGAAATTTACCTTTAATGGCAAAGAAGAACTTTATACCACCAAAGAACAGATAAACTACGATAACAGCGCAAAAAGTTATTGCCTGTACTGGAATAAGGAAACAGAATTAAGACAGGGTAAATATCTTATTGAACTATATACCGAAGGGTATAAAATGGGCGAAAAATCAATTGTAATTAACTAAGGAATAATTTAATAAAATGGCTTTAATAGGCAACATCAGAAAACATTCGGGATTTATAGTAGCGGCAATAGGCATATCGCTTGGTTTATTCATTATCAATGATATGGTAAACTCCAGCCATAGTTTGTTCAGCCGCGGCGGGAAAGCCCCCAAAGGCATTGGCGAAATATACGGCGTACCCGTGCAGCAGGCAGAATTTAATGACACGAAAGCTAAAATGATCGATAACTACAAGCAGCAGCAAGGCCCTGATGCAAGTATCACCCCGGAAATAGAAGGAGAGATCAGCGATAAAGCATGGAGTGAATTCACAAATAAAAAGATCCTTGAAAAGGAATACAACGATATTGGCCTTACCGTAACCGGTAATGAGATCATTGACCTTTGTGTAGGAGCAAATCCTCACCCGCTTGCTTTACAATATCTTACCAACCAGCAAACAAAAAAACTGGAAAGGGAACAGATATATAAATTTATTACCACTATTGACCAGAACCCAAAACCGGAAGCTAAAAAATTCTGGAATGATTTTGAAGATTACCTGACGCAAACAAGGCTCCAGGAAAAATTTAGCGGCCTTATAAAAGGAGGTATTTTTGTAACCGACCTTGAAGCAAGAGATGAATTCAATGACCGGAACAAACAGGCAAGTATCCAGTTTGTGGCTTCCTATCTGCGTATGGATAAGGATACAGATATCAAAGTTAGTGACGATGACATTAAGAACTATTACAATAAACATAAGGAAGACTATAAAAGAACTGAAGGCCGCACTTTTGATTATGTGGCATTTGATATTACCCCTACCCCTAAAGATACTTTAAATACCCTGAACTGGATAAAAGAACAGGAAACTCCATTTAAAAAGACAACCAGGGATTCATCATTTGTAGCCCGCACAGGAAAAAGTACTTTTAAAAACGAGTTTTTGCCAAGAGGTTCTTTTGGGGTACCTGATAGCATACAGGATAAAATGTTTGCTGTTAAGGATAGTGGTACATTAATTGGCCCATGGTATGAAGCCGGTTCTTACAAACTCGTAAAAGTAATAGCTGTAAGCACCGCTGATTCTCTTGCCAATTATAAAGCCAGCCATATTCTCATAAAACCGACGGGAAATACCGAAGCCGATACCGAAGCGGCTGAAAACCAAATTCAGGCATTGAAAGCAAGGATTGAAAAAGGAGAAGACTTTGCGCAGTTGGCTAAAGAAAACAGCCAGGACGGCAGCGCGCAAAAAGGCGGCGACCTTGGTTGGTTCAGGGCCGACAGGATGGTAAAACCTTTTGCTAATGCTGTGAAAAAAGGTAAAAAAGGTGATCTGATAGCCGTAAGGACGCAGTTTGGCGCCCACCTTATAAAAATTACAGAAAACAAATCAGATAAAGTAGTTAAAGCGGCTTTACTTGAAAAACCAGTTGCGGCCGGCGAAGAAACACAGGCCGCTGCACAGGAAGCTGCAAGAAAGCTTCGTGAAGATATAGCACAGGGCGATGATTTTGAAAAGGCAGTCGCTAAATTGCAACTCAACAAACGCTTAGCTGAAAATGTGGCACCAAATGACCGTACCATCCGTGGCAACGATCTTGAAAACCAAAGAGATATAATTAAATGGGCTTATGAACAAAAAGTGGGCGATGTAAGCGACCCTACCATGATTGGCAGCAAAATAATAGTAGCACACCTCCTGAAGATCCAGGAAGATGGATACGCAAAAATTGAGGATATAAAGGCCTTATTGACGGTCGCTGCTAAAAAGGAAAAATTAAAGGATAATCTTGTAGATAAATTCAATAAAGCGCTGACCGCTTCTAAAAACCTTGATGATGTGGCAAAAGCGGTAGGCTCTAATGTATCTTCAGCCGAAAATGTGAGCTTTTCAAGCCCTATGGTATCTGGCCTGAACGCAAGAGAGCCTATTTTTACCGGTTACATTGCAGGTATGCAACCGAATAAAATATCTGCACCTGTTCGCGGTGATGAAGGTGTATACGCTATTAAGCTAATAAGTTTTAATACCGTAAACTATCCGGCAAATTTTGACCAGCCGAGAAAGCAAAACCGGCAGATGGAATCACAAGGCGCTGACCAATTAGCGACCGAAGCCTTGAAGAAGGAAGCTAATGTAAAGGATTACAGATACTTGTTTTATTAATTATTTATTGGGTTAGGGAGTTATTAAAATATTGAGGTTTGACCTTTAAATTTAATAACTCCATAACTTAATAACTTAATAACATGAATGAGGACATAATAAACCGTGTAGCCAAAAGTGGCCTTGTAAGCATTGATCTGGAGGAGTTTTATCCAAAGGAAGATGTTGCAGAGATAGACCTCAAAAACTGGCTCTTTAAAGGCCTTATCCTCAAAGAAGCTGATTTCCGTAAAGACATTGAAGACTATAACTGGCAGCAATACAGCGATAAAATCGTTGCTGTATTTTGTTCTGCTGACGCCATCATACCTGTATGGGCATATATGCTCATATCAATGAAAGTTGCCCCTATAGTCAAATCAATAGTGTTTGGTGATAAAAACAAAGCTCTTTCTCAATATTACCATGACACATTAAGTAAAATGGACCTGTCAACTTATAAAGACCAGCGAGTAGTCATTAAGGGCTGCGGAGATAAAACCGTTCCTGAATCTGCTTATCTTGAGATAACCCAATTACTTGTACCTATTGCAAAAAGCATTATGTATGGCGAGCCATGTAGTACCGTTCCGGTGTATAAGAGGGGAAAGTAATCAGAACATTTTGTTAAAATATTTTCTTTTAATAATGCATTACAATAAAAACCACAATTCATCGTTTAGCCTTACTTTTGAAGCATATTTATGTGTAAAATTTTAAAAGGAGGGCTTATTATTTTGTATTTGCTGGCGGTCTCATCTGCTGGTTTTGCACAAAAAATCAATTACAGGGAAACTGATTCGCTTACAAAAGCCGGCAAGTATGAAGAAGCAATAGCAATATTCAATAAATACAAAAAGAAAAACGCCGATGATTATAAATTGTTTAAAGACAGAGCTTATTGTTACCTTCAATTAGGTAAAATCGCCCAGGCGCAGGCTGACTATGATAAAGCCATAGAACTAAACCCCCAATGCCAAAGATGCTACCTGAATTATGCCATGCTTGAAAACATGAGAAATAACCTGGATAGTGCGCTTTTCTATATAAACAAATCCATCAGTGTCAGCGATACAGATGCATATAATTATGTTATACGTGGGCAGATATATGCCCTTAAAAACGAAAATTTTTCCGCCGAGCAGGATTTTGACAAAGCTGTAAAGATGCATCCCAATATTGCCGAATATTATTTTTACCGCTCCAGGTTTGAATTTAATTTCAGGCATACATCTACTGCTTTTTTTGATATTGATAAAGCTATCCGGTTAGATCCTAAAAACGGCTTTTTTTATTTTTCCCGCGGAGAATATTTTTACAGTGCCAATGAGTTTACTGAAGCATTAAACGATTTTGACTCTGCCCTTTCGCGTGGATATAAAACTGCAAGGACATATCATCATCGTGCGGTAATCCTGTCATGGCTTAGAAAAAATAATGAAGCTATTGGCGACCTTGATATTGCCCTGAAAATGGATAGTTCCGATGAAGCTATTTATGTGGCGAGGGGTACCTTGTATTTTAATGATGAAAAAATGGACTCTGCCTGCAGGGATTTTGTAAAAGCAGAAGTCCTGCTTGCCAAAAATCCAAAGGCTGATAAGGCTGAAATTAATAATATAAACTCGTTCCTGAATGAGTATTGCGACCCCTCCCACGCCTCATGGTACTATGAAAGAGGAATATCCGAGTACAATAAGAAAAACTTTGAAACGGCAATTGCCTATTATGACGCTGGTCATGACAAATTTCCAGATAACCCACTCATGACCATGCTTACAGGGAGTGCATACCTCGCTTTGAACGATGTTGAAAAGGCTATTTTCTATTTTAAAAAAGCGCTCGGTAAAAAAGCTTCCTACCCGACTGCTTTAAAGGAAAATAACGGGTACCGTTATTTGTATGGCGGAGCGCTGAGCCAGTATTCAAAAGGAGATGGTAATAACGACTCTTTGACAGACATCACTAACTTTTATATCCTTAGTGGTTATGAAAGGATTGCAAATGCGGAGCTAGCAATTGGTAATTTAAAGGAAGCAAAGGCCTATGTAGACTCTGCCATAACCGAAGGCGAGAAAAATAAATTCATCGGCATGGAAATTATCTATACTACCCGGGGCAGATATGAGCTTCTGATTAATGAGCCTAAATTGGCTCTGCAGGATTTTAGTCGGGCAATGTTGCTGAATGATAAATTTCCGGAACCTTATACCCTTCATGCGCAAGCGTTGCTTTTATTTTCGCAACCAGCCAGGAGTAAAAAGATTTCAGTAGTATTTAATATTGGTAACCCGGGTTTTATGCTGAAAACTGATGACCTCATTGCTTACACGCCTCCTAAAACAGGATATGACAGTACGTCCCTTAAAATAGCCATTACTGATTGTTACCAGGCTATCACAATAGCTCCCGGGCTTTACAATGCCTATCTGATAAGGGGATATGCAAGAGCTCTTATGCGTAAAGAAGGCTATTGTGACGATTTCAGTAAGGCTAAATTGCTTGGCTCGTCAATCGCAACGGAATTTGAAACGAAGTTTTGTCGCTAACTATTTTACCGTAGAAGCAGCATGAAAAATAAAGAAGAACGGAACAAGAAAGTTCCACACAAGCACAACGGCAGTGGCTGCCATTTTAGAAACATAGAAATTGCGTTTTTCCGGATCCTTTAAAATCTTGTCCATTATATTGAATACAACGCCAATAACCCAATTCCAAATCCTGAGCATTGGGCTTCTGGTAATTTTGCCTTTTTCATGAGGGAATTTATTCAGGATATAACTTACCCCGAAGATAACCATTGTATTGATGCCTAATCCGGTGATAGACACTACAAGGAATTTTAAATATTCTGTCCAGAAATCGCCGTGGCTGCTATACATCCAAAACCGGGCAAGCATAAAGTTTGCGGTAGCGGCAGTGGCAAAGCCCGTGGTATTGGCCACATATTTATGAGCTTTAAATCGCTCCTTAATGGTATAAGTAAGCCCAAAATCTATCACAGTGCCGCAAAGCCCGATAACCAGGAACGGTCCTATTTTCTGTAAAAGGGCTTTTAACACGCGGCAAAGATAAATTTTTTAATCCTTGTTAAGTTTGGGTGAATAAGCAAAAATGATGCGGTTTTATTAAAACCCTCGCAATGCCCTGTTCTTTCTATTCTATTCAGCTCAAAAATTTTAAATTTTATACTTTCCATTTAATATTCTGCAAAAAAGTATAATTTGAGCCGAATTTCAAAAAACAATATGTCGCAAAGAACAAAAACCATAGACCAGTTGCTGGCCGCTTCTTCCAAAAGCGAGATGAAGAAGTCGCTTGGCGCTATGAATCTTACCACTTTAGGTATTGGGGCCATTATAGGTACCGGTATTTTCGTCCTTACTGGTACAGCGGCAGCCAATTTCGCAGGCCCGGCTATAGTGCTTTCATTCATATTTTCAGGTATTGCCTGTGCCTTCGCGGCGCTCTGCTATACAGAGTTTGCAAGTATGATACCTATAAGCGGAAGCGCATATACTTATGCATTTGCTACCATGGGACAACTATTCGCTTGGATCATAGGATGGGATTTAATACTTGAGTACCTTTTTGCATCTTCTACCGTAGCAGTAGGTTGGAGCGGTTATATGGTAAGCTTTTTAAAAGATTATGGTATTATCATCCCGCCGGAATTGATTTCAAGTACTGGTACCAAACTCATCCAGATCCCCCAGGGCCTTGCCAATGTTGCATATGGCTGGCAGCCTGTAAATGATGGCCTCCTGGCAACGTTAAATAATTTGCACGTAAATATTGCATCCCTCCCTGCAACGACAGCTATCATGAACGTTCCCGCCATGTTTATTGTAGGCCTTACATCTTGCTTACTTATTTTAGGTATTAAAGAATCAGCTACTGTGAACAATGTCATTGTTATCATGAAACTGGCAGTAGTTGTATTATTTATTGCTCTTGGTTTTCAGTTTGTTAAAACCGGCAACTGGCACCCTTTCATCCCTGAAAATGCCGGTAGTTTCGGCAAATATGGTTGGAGCGGCATTTTGCGTGGGGCAGGCGTTATCTTCTTTGCGTATATCGGTTTCGATGCCGTATCTACAGCGGCGCAGGAAGCTAAAAACCCACAAAAGGACATGAAGGTGGGTATTCTTGGTTCGCTCATCATTTGTACTGTTTTATATATTCTTGTTTCATTGGTAATGACGGGAATTGTAAACTACACACAACTTGGCGTACCTGCTCCTATTGCTAATGCAGTAGACGCTATGGGCTCCGGATATGCCTGGCTTGCTACTTTGTGTAAAGTTGGCGCCATAGCAGGGCTTACTTCCGTAATACTTGTCATGCTCCTCGGCCAGCCCCGCATTTTCTACTCTATGGCTAAGGATAATCTGCTGCCTGCTGCCTTTGCGAAGATACACCCGAAATTCAAAACCCCGCATATCACCACTATGGTTACTGGCCTGGCAGCTATGGCTATTGCTGCTACTTTCCCTATCAATCTCCTGGGCGAACTGGTTTCTATCGGCACATTGCTTGCCTTTGTTATGGTCTGCGCCGGCATATTGATACTTCGTAAAAAACGCCCCGATATTCCCCGCCCTTTCAGAACACCGTGGGTGCCTTTAGTGCCTATTTTGGGTATAGTTACCGCACTGGCGCAAATGGTAGCCCTCCCGTTAGATACCTGGCTGAGGCTCATCATTTGGATGGCGATTGGACTTGTTATCTATTACCTGTACAGCAAGCCCCACGCCGAGAAAATGGACAGGATCGAAGAACTGGAACAGGCTGCTTTACAAGGAAAAGATGCTCCCCCGTTTTAATGAAAAGTTGAAAGTGAAAAATGAAAAATAAAATACAATTCATTCTTTTAATACCCCTTCTTCTTTTGCTGCTGAATACCTCTTACGGGCAGAAGTATAAAACCGCGGAAGTAAATAAAACCATGTGCAGGACATGGCGGCTCTATTCCTTCAACCCAGACAGTACAGGCCCCTATTTCAAGTTTGACTATGCATACGTTATGGTTATTGACATATTGCCCGAAGGAAAAGCCAACCTCCACTACCCGGACACCCTGCTGCATGGCAGCTGGAAATGGGACGAACCCAACCAGCTTATCACTATCTCCACTACTCCAAATATTGATGAAAAACCAAGCATCTTCAAAATACTGGAAATGGATAAGAAAAAATGCGTCCTCGAAGTACCCGGCCAAAGTGGGAAAGGTTCAAACATTTATTTAAGGGAAGGGGCAAAATAACCAACTCAGATTCTATTCTAAAATAGAATGAAAATAGAATAGAATTCTGTTTTTAAAAACTTAACTACCGCACAATTAAATGATTACTATTTAGCATCCCCAATATTAGCATACAATTAGCATCAGTTAGAATCCATTTTGCTCCAAACGCGGTTTTTGTTTTTAAAAATCAGGTCAATCTTTTTAATCATAAGAATCAGGGTTCGGACAACTTTCCCTCTAAAATAGAGGAAAAATAGATAAAAAGCCATTAATCGCCTCATAAATAATCAATTAAGCTTTTTCCCTGTCATTATTAGAGGCCAGTTTGCTCAAAACAGCGCTTTTCCTTAGTCCGACGGCGGGGTTGCTATCCACCATCCATTTTTTCCAATAAATAAATCCGCCTAAAGCGAAACGAAATCTATCTTT
>Ga0302280_1002994_pt1 | contig 12497 bp, 9 predicted proteins | sample III_Fen_E1_1_FD_198771 | JGI IMG/M metagenome (GOLD analysis project Ga0302280, IMG submission 198771) | Peat permafrost microbial communities from Stordalen Mire near Abisko, Sweden - III_Fen_E1_1 | ecosystem: Environmental > Terrestrial > Soil > Wetlands > Permafrost | place: Sweden: Abisko...
CGCACCACAGCAAAGACGGCATTTCTTTTCTTTTTACCGGAGGTATATCCCACAAAGACTGGTCGATGATCTAACGATTTAAGTTGAGTCTCTTCTTTCAATTCTCTTAGAGCTGCTGATACTGCAGTTTGCCCCACACCAAAATTACCGCCATAAACTCCTAAATGATTATCCGCTTTCTTTTTATTTCTAACCTGCAACAAAACCTTACCTTTAGGTGTGAGAAATATAATAATCGCTGATTCATGCATATAATTATAATGCTCCGCAATATTGCGATCAATTCTCCCGATGATCTGGGCCTTAGGACCCGTCCCGTTTAAAACGTGGACCTCTTCCCCATAAAACTCAAACACCTTTTTATTTAAAGCCTCAATCACTTGATCTGCTTTTTCTTTTAATTGTTTTTTAGTGATCTTTGGGCCTCGAGCTTGAGCCAAAGCCGTCTCTATTTGAATGATTTCACCCCTGATCCTCTCATCATTCCTTGCTTGCCTGGAAACAAATCTCTTGGCACCCTTGGGCTCCCATTTGAGCAAGACCTTAATTTCTTTCTTCAATAAACGATGAGGCTGACTGGCTTTCATCATTCCATCACTCTTATTTGGTATAGTTAACACAAGCCGCTTAACTCCCATTAAATCATAAGGAGGATATCCTTTGGTTTTAACCCCATCACGATAATTTACCGCGGCTAGCAATGCGTCAAATAAAGGAATATTGACATACTGAAAACCTTTTCGTTTAAGTGAGGCTAAAATAAAGGTATTGGGAGTGTCTGCGACAATCCTGGAATAACCTTTATCATGCAAGTCTTTCATCGCTTCTGGATAAACTAACCTAGAAAATAATTTATTAATCTCTCTCATCCTCTCCTTGCGTGACTCGTCATCAATTGCTGAAGGTGAGTCTACATGCATATCAATAACAGTTTCGCCTTCTAATTTTCTTGCTATTCCAATCAATTTGCTCTGTCCAACGCTATCGCTTAACACTATCGGACCATTTCTTTTAGCTGAACCAATCTTTATCAAGGCCCAAAATAAAGATATTCTTTTTCTTAAGCCCTCAGTAGCTGCTTGATTTTCTTCTGGCCCACTTAAAGCCCTCAATACCCATCCAGAATTTTGATTAGCCTTAAGCTGCGCTAATGTTCTTGAAAAATGATCATCAAGAGGAGGCTTCTCAGATCGTCCCTGCGAATCAGAAGAAAAAATGGAAACATCAGTATCTACTACTTCTGCTTGGGCCAAAGATTGAGGCACAAAAGATTCAGGAGCATAAGCCAAATTTCGAATCCTAACTGACATGCCGCCTGAAAAATACTTTCTTGGTATAATCTCTTGAGTTACAGAATCCATATCCTCTTTGATGTAATTAAAAGCACCTTTTTTGAAGGCTTGGAGATAGCGTTGGTAAATCTTTTCAACGTCGTTAGGTTTGCTCCTCTGGGTTGTCACCGCCTTTGACGAGATGACACTTTGATCATATCCAACTCCTGCTACTTTTTTCTTATCCGCATAGACTTGTTCTAAAATGCTGTCCCGAATTTTCTTTTTGTACCATGTCGCTAAAATGAGGCTATTGTAGATTTGGCGGAGTTGGGCGAAATTTTTGTCGTTATTGACTTCCTTGGTCAGTTCGGGGATGACGATTTCGCGGACGATTTGACTACCTAGGGCGTTGACATCTCCCCCCGCCCTAACCCTCCCCACCAGGGGGAGGGAATTATTATTCTTAGATAATGCTAAATAATCTTGTTCCAGCATCACCTTTAATTTGGATTCAACGATGTAGGCGGTCCCGACTTTGGCGTTTTCGTAGACAACAGCTTTTTCTGGGATGATCCATACTTTATTGAACGTATTGACAGGGATATTGGTTGTCCCGTATTTCTTCGCGGCTTCTTCATAAATGCGCTTCCAGAATTTCCTTCCAGTTTCTCCTTCCGGATAGATTAAGCTCGCGGTGATTTGTTTGAGCATGTAATCTTCGGCTAACAAGTCTCTCCCCATTTCTGTTTGGCCAAATGAATGAGGAATTATCCTATCCTTTTCATAAGGAGATAAGTTCACCCAAAGATCATCTTCTGGGATGGTTAGGCTGGCGAGGAAGTATTTGATTAATTTATTAGCTTCTTTTTTAAGTTGTTCTTGTTGTGGATCCCCGACTAAAACATTCGGGAATGACATATGTTTTGAGAAATTATCCCCTTTGTCTAAAATGAATTCGAAATGAAAAGGATTATTGGGATGAACTTTGATGCCTTTGAGAATGGATGGTTCTAAAGGCTGACTTAATGAGACCATGACCCCAGGAATCGGCAAACGAAATTCATCGGCTTGGGCCATTGGGATGGGACCAAAAGTATTAGCTAAAAAAGCAAGTAGGATTACAATACAGAGAGATTGCTTCGTAGCTTCGCTTCTCGCAATGACGAATACTTTTGATAAAAGATATATAGTAAATGGGGTTTTGTACATAATCTATATAAAGTATGCAATATAAATGCCCTAAAAACAAGCCCAGGCACTCCTCTTGGGAGACCCCATAGCCTACGGCTAAATCTAAATATAAAAGTTGATTTTTGGGTAGGATAGCGTATACTTAAATTATCAAACGCCCTCACGCCAGTATGTCTGGCAAGGACATTTTATAATGACAAAAACTATTCACACCTATCATATCCCGGTCATGGGGACTGCCTTTTCGATCGACACGCCTGTTAAAGTGGCGCGTTATGGCATTCACTCGGTCATTTCGCTAGTAGATGATACTTTGATCGAGCAGATGCGTAAATTTTATAGCGAAAAAGAAAATGAACATTACACCCCTATCACCAAATATGACGATGATTTTCGTGCCAAGCGAATTACGGCTTATCTAGATTTAGTTGACCGCATTGTCCAACGCCAATTTGCGGAGCTGAAAGCCTCTGCTTTTGAGCCTGGCACTGAGATCACCAAATATTTTGAATTACTTCCCGAAGATTCTGTGCTCAAAGCTGCCTGGCGCCATATGCTCGCCTGCCCTGATGCCAAATTAAAAATCGACTTGCAAAAGAATTTACGCGAATCGATCAGGCCCGGTGACATTAATGTCAACATCATGACCAAGCTTGACCGAAATAACTATGATCCTCAAGGCGCTCTTTTACCCGCAGAATTTTCTGATGCCCTTTCGGCTCTGCGCGGTTATGCTCAAAGCAGCTTGGAATCGGCCATTGTATTTTCTGCCGGCATTAATCGACGTTTGTATACCTATGTTGAACAATTCAAAGATTTTTATGCGGATGCGACTGGTCATATCAAAAAACGGATTGTTTTAAAAGTCAGCGATTTTCGTTCATCCATCGTGCAAGGAAAATTTTTTGCTAAAAAAGGCTTATGGATCTCTGAATACCGGGTTGAATCAGGCCTTAATTGCGGCGGACACGCCTTTGCCACCGACGGATTTTTAATGGGGCCGATCCTGGAAGAATTCCGTGTCAAGCGCCAGCAATTGACTGATGAATTGTATAAAATGTATACTGACGCTCTCAAACTAAAGAATAAAACCACTTTTTCAACTCCCCATGAACTAAGAGTCACCGCTCAAGGTGGTATCGGTACGCATAAAGAAGATCAATTTTTACGGGTGCATTACGGTTTGAATGCCACTGGCTGGGCCACACCATTTTTATTATGCCCGGAAGTGACCAATGTTGATCCTATCACCCTAGAAAAATTGGCCAGGTCCGGTGAAAAAGATCTTTATTTAAGTGACGTCTCTCCGCTTGGCGTGCCTTTTAATAGCTTGCGTGATTCTTTGAGCGATATTGAAAAAGATCTCAAGGTAATGCGTGGACGTCCAGGTTCTGCTTGCCCTAAAGGACATCTTGTCTCTAACACTGAATTTACTGAACAGCCAATATGCACCGCTAGCCGACAATATCAAAAACTTAAAATTGATGACCTTGCGACGAAGAATTTAGATGAGCAGGAATATAAACGGGTATTTGATGCCGTTGTCACCAAGGCTTGTATTTGTCATGATTTGGGGCAACCAGCTTTAACCAAAAATGAAATCACCACCAAGGTCCCTGGCTTTACAGCCGTCTGCCCAGGACCAAATCTAGCTTACTTTTCCAAAATTGCTACGTTTAAAGAAATGACCGACCATATTTATGGCCGCATCAATTTGCTTAATGACACCCCACGCCCGAATATGTTCATCAAGGAATTGGGCATGTATGTGGATTATTTGAAGAAAGATATTTCCCAATCCCTCGAATCGATGAACGAACATAAGGTTAAATATTTTACAGAATTTAAAAACAATCTTTTGGATGGGATTGAATATTATCGTAAGCTTTTTCCTCAAATGACGGAAGAATCAGTGGAATATCGAACTAAAGCTCTCAATGATTTAGAGGCATGCCATCAACGGCTTCTAAGCCTGATCAAAGAAAATTCCCCAGCCTTTAGCTCTATTTCTGCATTAGCTGTGGCGTAAAAAACTTAACTATAAATCTCTCCGCCTTTTTCCTTAAACTCTTGGGACTTTTCTTGCATGCCTTTTTCGGCGAATTCACGGACATCTTGGGTGATTTTCATGGAGCAAAAATTGGGCCCGCACATCGAACAAAAATGGGCGATCTTAGCTCCTTCAGCAGGCAGGGTCTCATCGTGGAAACTTTCAGCAGTTTCCGGATCAAGACTTAGGTGAAATTGATCTTTCCAGCGGAATTCAAAACGGGCTTTTGAAAGGGCATCATCCCAAACCTTAACGCCAGGATGACCTTTGGCTAAATCAGCAGCATGGGCCGCAATTTTATAAGCAATAATACCGTCTTTAACATCTTTTTTATTGGGTAAGCCCAAATGTTCCTTAGGCGTCACATAACAAAGCATGGCCGTACCAAACCAGCCGATCATGGCGGCACCAATGGCCGATGTAATATGATCATACCCTGGCGCCACGTCGGTGGTCAAAGGTCCTAATGTATAAAAGGGCGCCTCATGGCAAATAGCTAATTGCTTATCCATATTTTCTTTAATCAAATGCATGGGCACATGCCCTGGTCCCTCAATCATCACCTGCACATCATGCTTCCAGGCGATCTTAGTCAGCTCACCTAATGTTTCCAATTCACCAAATTGGGCTTCGTCGTTGGCATCAGCGATGCTGCCTGGACGCAGACCATCACCCAATGAGAAGCTCACATCATACGCTTTCATGATTGCGCAGATTTCTTCAAAATGTGTATAAAGGAAATTTTCTTTGTGATGTGATAAACACCACTTGGCTAAAATAGAACCACCGCGGGAAACAATGCCTGTCATACGCTTGGCGGTTAAAGGAATATAACGAAGCAAGACACCAGCGTGGATGGTGAAATAATCAACCCCCTGCTCTGCTTGTTCAATCAAGGTGTCACGATAAATCTCCCAGGTTAAGTCTTCGGCCTTACCATTGACTTTTTCCAAGGCCTGATAAATAGGCACTGTCCCGATAGGCACCGGTGAATTGCGCAAGATCCATTCACGTGTTTCGTGGATATTCTTACCCGTAGATAAATCCATCACCGTATCACCACCCCAACGGATAGACCAGGCCATTTTCTCAACTTCTTCAGCGATTGAAGAAGATACCGCAGAATTACCGATATTAGCATTGATCTTGACCAAAAAATTGCGACCGATAATCATGGGCTCAATTTCAGGATGATTGATATTTGATGGGATAATGGCACGGCCACGGGCCACTTCCTCACGCACAAATTCCGGTTTGCAATTCTCACGCACCGCGATGTATTCCATCTCAGGAGTGATAATGCCACGACGGGCATAATGCATCTGGGTCACGTTAGCGCCATTCTTAGAACGCAGGGGCTTGCGCACACCAGGAAAACGAATAGGGGCTAAATCCACATCATTATCACGTTGTTTGCGATAATGGGAACTGGGAGCGTTTAAATATTCAACATCCCCTCTTTCCAAGATCCATTTTAAGCGAAGCGGTGACAAGCCTTGAGTGATATCAACATGGACAGCAGGATCTGTATATGGCCCTGAAGTATCATAAAGCCTGACCGGCTGATTAGGCGTGACCTTACCTTTATAATCCGTTGTATCTGAAAGCTCTACTTCACGAAATGGGACATGAATATCCTGACGTGTTAGCCCTTGTTGATAGACTTTTTTTGAGCCGGATAAAGGTTCATAAGATAATTTGTTGGCATCAGGGAGCTGTGACTTAACGGTGTTTAAGGTCTGAGGGGTCATGAAAAATCCTTATAAGATTAACTAAAAGAAGTACCGCATCCGCAACTGGATTTGGCAATGGGGTTTTTGTATTTGAAACCTGATTCCCGCAGCGTGTCCACGTAATCGATCTCAATACCCTTTACAAACTCAACGCTTTCCTGATTAACAATGATATCGATATCATTTTGCTTAAAAGCGATATCATTCTCATAAGGAGTTTTTTGAAATTTCATTTCATAGGAAAGCCCAGCGCACCCTCCGGTGACAACGCCAAAGCGCAAAGCGTAGCCCTGCTTGCCCTCTTTTTGCATCATTGATTTAATCTTGTCTATCGCCGCATCGGTTAAAGTCACAACCGGCTTTTGAGTTTGCTGTTCCATACTTAAATAATAGCATAATTAGGTTTTTTAATCAACTGCCGACATCGTAAGGAATTACACAGAGGCTATTGCTCGGTCCTCTTACCGGACACTCGCTATTGCTCGGTCCTCTTACCGGACACTCGCTATTGCTCGAAGTTGTTTTTGTTGAAGATCGCTCATGGGGCCTATGATGGCAACGTTGAGCATTTGGGGATTGAGGATTTCTTTGGCCACACGTCTGATGTCCGCGCGTGTCACTGACTTGATTCTCTTGATGATATCTTCCATGCTTTTTACCTGATCATTGCTGATAACCCCACCACCCATCCAAAGCATCTGATCCATGGTGTCTTCTAAGCCTAATAAAGATTGCCCCATGTAATACTCCTGGGCGCGTTTAAACTCATCTTCTTTCACATCAGCAACAGATATTTTTGCTAAAACTTTAAGGATCAAATCCATGGCATCAACGATCTTGCCATTATCAACACCCGCTCGAACCATAAAAACACCGGTGTCATTCAAACTCTTAATGCCGCTGGAAACTGAATAAGCAAGCCCGCGTTTTTCACGAACTTCATTAAATAAACGGCTCGACATATTGCCACCTAAAATGATACTCAACAATGCCAAGACATAATAATCTTTGTGATTAGTTTCATACGCCAAATAGCCTAAGGCCAGATGCATTTGCTCGGTCTGTTTATAATAAAGATTAATCGCTGCTTTATCCTGAAGGAGACGGGCAGGAATACAGGAAGGAGCTGCAGGACCTGTCAATTTCCCAAGCTTAGCCTTGACTAACGATACCAATTCTTCATGGCTCATCGAACCACAGGCAGAAATAACCGTATTTGCCGGAACATAATGAGTCTTTTTAAAATCTTTTAATTGAAGTGCTGACATTTCGCCGACTGTCTTTGCGGTGCCGGCCAAGCTTTGACCCAAGGGATGATCGGGCCACAAGAGCGCTTCTAAAAGCTCACCAACATAATATTGTGGGAGATCGTGATACATTTTGATCTCTTCTAAAATAACCGCGCGTTCTTTTTCTAAATCTTTGGACGTGATCTTGGGGAAAAAACTGATATCAGCAAGGATATCAAATGTCTGCTTGAGATGATTGGCAGGCACCTTGGCGTAATAACACGTTTCTTCTTCAGCGGTAAACGCATTAAGATTCCCGCCAACTCCCTCGATCAATTGTTTTGTTTGGTCACAGGAATATTTCGCACTGCCTTTGAAAGCCATGTGTTCCAAGAAATGAGCTACCCCTTTATTTTCCGGAGACTCATAACGACCGCCTGCTGCCACCCAAACACCAATGGATGCACTTTTGCGGTCTTTGAATTCTTGGGTAACGATCCTGATCTTATTTGGAAGCTGAGTTATACGGCGCATTACAACTTTCTATTCACGGACGGACACAAGGTCCGTTCCTACGAGCATTCGGACATATTTGGTAACTTTAGTAACAAGATCCGGTTGACCGCGATGCGCTTCAATCTCTTTAACAATAGCCGAACCGACGATCACCCCATCAGCAGCCCGGCCGATTTCTTTGACCTGCTCAGGTGTGGAAATACCAAAACCAACACAAATCGGCTTATCGGTAAAACGTTTGATATGCTTGACCTGTTTGACCACTGTTTGAGCAACGGCTTTCTGTGTTCCAGTCGTTCCCGTCAGAGACACATAATAAACAAAACCACTTGAAGCTTTAGTATTAGACTTGATGCGCTCATCCGTGCTCGTTGGTGCGACAAAGAAAATCGTCGAGATGTCATATTGCTGAGCCACGCGGCGAAGATTATTAGCCTCTTCCGGCGGCAGATCAGGAACGATCAAACCATCCACACCTGCTTTAGCACAGGCTTTCACAAATGCTTCTTCGCCAAAACGTAAGATGGGATTATACGATGTCATAAAGGCAATGGGGATGGACGTCCTCTGACGGATATTGTGAACAGTCTCAAAAATCTTCTTAACAGTCGTTCCTTTTTGCAAGGCACGAAAAAAAGAAGCCTGAATCGTAGGACCATCCGCTAAAGGATCCGAGAAAGGCACACCTATCTCAATGATATCAACACCTGCTGATTCAAAAGCAACGACTAAATCTTCAGTCGTCTTTAAATCAGGATCACCGGCAGTGATAAAAGCAATGAAGGCTTTGCGTTTTTGAGTCTTTAGATCTTGGAATTTTTTATCAATTCTATTCACTATTACTTTAAACTCCCCTATCCCCTCTTTAAAAAAAGAGGGGCAATTTTAGATGAACTGTGAAATTTGGTTCATGTCTTTATCACCTCGTCCGGAAAGGCAGACGATGACTGATGATGTTTTTTTGACACGTTTAGCCAATTTTTCTAAATAGGCAATGGCATGCGAAGTCTCAAGCGCCGGGATAATCCCTTCAAGCCGGGCTAAAAGCTTAAGCCCCACAATCGCTTCTTTATCCGTGATTGTGACATATTCAGCTCGACCGCTTTCATGGTAAAAAGAATGCTCCGGCCCAACGCCAGGATAGTCCAAACCTGCCGCGATGGAATGAGCTATCTGCACCTGTCCATCCGCATCTTGCAAAAGCATGCTTTTACTGCCATGCAAAACCCCAATCACCCCTTTGTTCAAGGTTGCGGAATGCTGGTCGGTATGCACCCCATGACCTGCTGCTTCAACCCCGATCATTTTAACGGTCCTATCAGCATAAAACGCATGGAATAAACCCATCGCATTGCTGCCGCCACCGACACAAGCCAGAAGATAATCTGGCAATTTTTTCTCTTTAGACAAGAATTGCCGACGTGCTTCACGACCAATCACCGATTGAAAATCACGCACCATGGCCGGATAAGGATGAAAACCTGCGACAGAACCAATGATATAAAAAGTATCTGCCACATTCGTCACCCAATCGCGCACAGCTTCGTTCATGGCATCTTTGAGGGTTTTAGAACCGCTTTCTACAGGTATTACCGTCGCACCCATTAATTTCATGCGATACACATTGAGCGATTGACGCTTCACATCCTCAGCACCCATATAAACAAAACACTTCAACCCAAATAAAGCGGCTGCCGTAGCTGTCGCTACTCCATGCTGACCAGCCCCGGTTTCAGCGATAATACGGGTCTTGCCCATGCGTTTGGCGACAAGAATCTGTCCTAAAGTATTATTGATCTTATGCGCGCCAGTATGCAAAAGATCTTCACGTTTTAAATAAACTTTTAGTGTTTTTAAATGCGCGCTTAAACGTTTGGCTAAATATAAATTGGTCGGTCTGCCGGCATATTCTTTAAGATAAAACTCAAATTCTTTCTTAAAGGCCTTATCTTTCTTGATTGCTTCATATTGGACTTCCAATTGAGACAACACCGCCATCAAAACTTCAGGGGCATAACGGCCGCCGAAAGAACCATAATAACCTTGTTTATTTGGAAATTTAAAAGCCATTATTTTTCATGTCCTGTCATGGTCATTACTGAATTAAAAATTCCTATTGAACCTGCAATACATAGCGGCCATTTGTTGGTGGATGTATCAAACCAGATCTTATATTTGCCTGGCTGACTTTCCATATAATAACTATCGTAAGACACCCCGTTTATCTTAAGCGCTCTTTGGTCGACCAATTGAATCTTAAAATCCTTAGTTGGGAGGGTCAAATTGATCGCATCCCCTATTTTAAAAGATCCTTCGTGACGATAACGATAAATGAAACCATAAATATTGTCAACATCACCTGCTTTTTTTATAATTTGTTGTGTGACATGACCAGCATCTGTTTTCGTGATAATGATCTCTTCTTTGGAAGGAATGTATTCCTCCAAAGTCTTTCCCTGACCAAAAACATTTAAACTAAAATTGCGTTCAACAAATAAAGGCTTATAGGTTAAGGGATCAACGTAAATATCTTCTTCGTCGGAAAAATTAGCCCCACTGGCTTTAAACACAATCAAAAGCGTCTTGTGATCTTTATACAGCTTCGGCCCAACCAAGGTCAATTTTGCCGTGCCATCAAATCCCATTTGATGGATAGAATAGTCAATGGTTTCAGCGTGCAGGGGTGATGATAAAGAAAGAAACAAAAAAAGCGTTGTTGCGAGGCTCGCTTTTTGTTTGCCGTGGCAACCCCCTAAGAGATTGCTTCGCTTCGCTCGCAATGACGTACGCCTATTGAACATCGTATTCTTTAATGAAAGCTTCTAATACTTTTGCCCCATTATGCAAAGTTTTTACCTCAGCATACTCATCATTAGCATGAATGACCCCATGACTGCCCCAGCCGGTGGAAAAAGCTGGAATACCATAATCTTGGAAAAAAGTAATTACAGTTGCACCCTGACTACCTTTTAAATTTGCCTTAAATCCCATCTTTCGACAGGTATCGACATATGTTTTGACAAAAGGATGCTCAGGATCAATTCCGTATGGTTTCTGGGAATCATCAATGATCACTTTGAAATCCTTGGTTTCCTTGGCAATAATCCCTTTGATTTCTTTTAGAATTTCTTCAGCTTTCATACCTGGCATATAACGAATATCCAAGGCAAACTCACAAAAATCTGCCACCATGTTGACCTTATCCCCGCCACGGATCGTACCGATATTCTTAGTCGGCGGCACCAACAACGGGTGTTTTTTATATTTGAATTGATGCTTCTTTAAGCGATTAATCACGCGCGCGGCAATTTCAATAGCATTAACGCCCAGCCAATTATAAGCCCCATGTGCCTTTTTACCAAAGATCTGCACGCGGGAATGGAAAAGACCTTTTTGAGCAATGATCGCATCAAATTCTTCAGAATCAGTAATCAACGCAGCCTTAGGACGCAAGATACCTTTTTGCAGCAATGGGATAATACCGAGCTTGCTCCCTGTTTCCTCGTCAGCCGTAGCTGCAAAAACAATGTCTCTTTGCAAGCGCACCCCATCTTCTACCAAACTATGTAAGGCCTCCATGCCTACCGCACAATTGCCCTTATCATCGCTGGCTCCCCTGCCATAAATACGCCCCTTATGAATTTGAGCCCCCAGCGGATCAAATTTCCAACCCTCGCCAAAAGGAACGGTATCATAATGCGGAGTAATTAATAATGCTTGCCTTGCGGCCTTAGCGCGAGGCCAGGTGCCTTTGAGAGTCGCCACGACATTGGGACGATTTTTAGCAAAAGAATAAATCTTTATATCCAACCCGATGGCTTTAAGGTCACGGGCCACATAATCTGCCACAACTACTTCATTTCCGGGCGGATTAGCTGAATTGATTTGCAAAAGTTTGGTCAGTATTGTAATTAACCGGTCTTTATTGATCACCCTAAAATCTCCTTAGCTTTTTCTTCACCTTCGATACGTTTAAAATCATCATAATCCACAAAAACAATCTGTGGACGTTCATGGCTGATTTTTAACATCTTAGGCATATGTTCTTTAATATTTTGAAAAGCGACGTACTTAAATTCAGTCTTACATTCAGGGCATTGCAGCGTATCTATTTTTAAATCCAACCTTTTACAATGAGCACAGGTGCCGGATAAAGCCCCATAGGTCATCAGATGGGTTTTCACCTCATCAAGGTAAAATTTCTTATAAATACGTATGAATCTATCAGACATACCGGGCATTATATCATCAATGGGAAACTTGGTCTAACCATAAAAAGACCGACAGCATCATCTATTTAGTTTGTCTGGCGTGCCCCGAGAGATACCAGCGGGCCATCTCGCATAAGGATGATTTCTGTCGGTACTAATTCATTTATACCATCTAAAATCATTTTTAGCAAGGGCTGCGCCTACCTATTTTTGATAATATTTTCTGATAATTGAGTTCGCTGGATATCAAATAATATTCTTTCATATGCCAACGAGCGGCCCCGTGATCAAAG
>Ga0302280_1002998_pt1 | contig 12495 bp, 12 predicted proteins | sample III_Fen_E1_1_FD_198771 | JGI IMG/M metagenome (GOLD analysis project Ga0302280, IMG submission 198771) | Peat permafrost microbial communities from Stordalen Mire near Abisko, Sweden - III_Fen_E1_1 | ecosystem: Environmental > Terrestrial > Soil > Wetlands > Permafrost | place: Sweden: Abisko...
CAGAAAACACTGGGAAGGGACTAAAGAAGAGATCCGCAATGCTGACAATGAGGAGCTAAAAGAATTTATCTATGCGGCCCAGTTTGCAAAAGAACACCATATTGCGCTGCTAAAGGGAAAATAAAAAGAGACAGGAAATACATTTCGTTAAAAAGTTAAAAATTCCCTATTTTTGTAATAACAAAACTAAACATACTGATATGATTAAGATTAAATCTGCGACTATTGTTTTGGCTTTTATTGCCACTGCATTTATTTCATGCACTAAAGACAATAATAATACATATACCCCCTACGTACCCCCTGCAAACAATAATAATAACAATAATACCCCTTCTTATAATTTTGGCGCATACATTAATACAATTCCGTTTACCGCCATTTCGCCTACAGCTGTAAGTAGTGGAGGAACAACTACTATTACTGGATTTAATGGTGGGAATACCACTATAACTATTTCTTTCCCAAGCAGTTTTGTCACAAACTCAAATTATGATTCTGCTTCTGGTGTTGTCGAAACGTATATTTCCAACAACATTCACTACGTCACCTCTGGTAAGACTGTATCGTTGCGATTTTCTGCTATTACTACCACTGCTATAACCGGCACTTTTTCTTTTATCTGCGTAAACCCCGGCAACAAAACCGGTGTAGAAAATATAACCCAGGGAAGTTTTTATGTGCCTTTTAATTAAGTTACACCCCTACGTTTTCCAGTTTTTCTCTTAGGTATAAGCCGGTATAGCTGGCTTCTACGTTTATCAGGTCTTCAGGTATACCTTCAAAAACAAGGTGTCCGCCTGCTTCACCTCCTTCAGGGCCAAGGTCTATGATCCAGTCAGCGCATTTTATTACTTCGAGATTGTGTTCAATGATCATTACTGTATGGCCATTGTCTATCAGGGCATGGAAAGCTTTTACAAGCTGGTCTATATCCGAAAAATGCAGGCCGGTAGTGGGTTCGTCAAAAATAAATAAAACAGGCTCAGGGGTATTGCTTTTTACAAGATAGGAAGCCAGTTTTATACGCTGCGCCTCGCCGCCACTGAGGTGGATGCTTGGTTGCCCCAGGGCAATATAATCGAGCCCTACCCTTTCAAGCGGTTCAAGCATTTTGGTTATTTCCGCATGGTCCGCAAAAAACGGGATGGCTTCTGCCACCGTCAGGTTCAGTACGTCGGCTATGCTTTTATCTTTATATGTAACCTCCAGCAGGTCTGCTTTGTACCTTTTGCCATGGCAGGTTTCACATTCCATCTGCACATCTGCCATAAACTGCATTTCTATGGTAATGCTGCCTTCGCCCTTACAGGTTTCGCACCGGCCGCCTTCTACGTTAAACGAGAAAAAAGCTGGCGTGTAACCACGCATTTTTGATATGGGCTGTTTTGCAAAAAGCTCCCTGATAGGGTCAAAAGCCTTCATAAAAGTAACCGGGTTGCTGCGCGATGATTTACCTATCGGGTTCTGGTCAACATACTCAATGCGTTTTATCTTTTTCATATCGCCGGATAAATTACCACTGCCTATTTTTCCTTCAATAAAATCCCTTAATTCGGGATAAATTACTTCACGTACCAAAGTAGATTTTCCGGAACCGCTTACGCCAGTTACCACCGTCATGGCTTCGACCGGGAACTTAACAGCAATATTTTTAAGGTTGTTTTTATCGGCATTGGCTACTTCTATAAAATATTTACCTTTCCGCCTTTTTTCCGGTACAGGCACAGAATCTTCTCCACGCATGTATCGGGCGGTTAGCGTATCTGCTTCCGCGAGCATATCCTGCACGGTACCCTGGTAAACCAGTTCACCACCCAATGAACCCGCTTTTGGGCCAATATCAATTACTTCATCGGCTATGCGGATAATATCCTCGTCATGCTCTACCACTATGACAGTATTGCCAAGGCTTTTTAATCTTTTCAATACTTTTATAAGCCTGCCCGTGTCGCGGGAATGTAAACCAATACTTGGCTCGTCAAGTATATAGAGAGCGCCGGTGAGGTTGCTGCCAAGTGAAGTAACGATCTGTATCCGCTGCGATTCACCGCCGGATAGCGTTCGGGAAGCACGGTTAAGCGTAAGATAGCCCAGCCCTACATCGTTTAGAAAATCAAGGCGATTATTGATCTCATAAAGTATTCGTTTGCCGATCTTCTGATCCGTTTCATTAAGTTCAATTTCCCTGAAAAATACTGCAAGGTCTTTTGATGGCATATCTACAAGGTCGGTAATAGCTTTTCCGGTTATCTTTACATAACTGGCTTCCGGGCGCAGGCGCGTACCGCCGCATTCCATGCATTTGGTCTTGCCTTTGTAGCGGGCCATCAGCACCCGGTATTGTATTTTAAAAGACTGGGTTTCCAAATATTTAAAAAAGGCCAGGATACCCTGAATTTCTTTATTCCCTTTCCACAAAAGGTCTTTTTCAGCTTTCGTGAGGTCTTTATATCCCCGGTGAATAGGGAAATCATAGTGAATGGCTTTTTTTACAAATGCATCCCTCCATTCACTCATCTTTTCGCCATTCCAGCAGGCTACTGCGCCTTCATATACCGATAGTGTTTTATCAGGTACAACCTTGTCTTCATCCACGCCTATCACCTGCCCAAAACCTTCGCATACTTTACAGGCGCCATACGGATTGTTGAACGTGAAAAGATTAACGGATGGCTCTTCAAAGGTTATCCCATCCAGCTCAAACCTGTCAGAGTATTGTTTTCTTTCTATTTCCCCTTCATTATGGGCAATTTCAATGATGCAAGTGCCGTGTCCTTCATAAAAAGCAGTTTGCACCGAATCTGCCATGCGCGACCGGTTCTCATCATCTTCTGGCACAACAGAAACCCTGTCAATCAGAAGAAGAGCATTTTTTAAATATTTTTCAATGTTTTTTGCGATATTTTTCAATTCTTCGCCTTCAATTACACCTGTAGAGAAAAAAGCAAGGATATCCTCAATTTTTAGCACTTTTTCATCTACAAGTATCCTGCTAAAGCCCTTCTGCAGGATAATAGAAAGCTCTTCTTTCCATTCCCTTGTTTTATTCTTCACTATAGGGCAAAGGATCTGGGCGCGCGTACCGGCAGGCAGGCTTTCCATTTCAGATACCACAAAGTCCACGCTGTGTTTTTTCACTTCTTTGCCACTGACCGGAGAAAATGTCCTCCCTATGCGGGCATATAAAAGCCTCAGGTAATCATATATTTCCGTACTTGTGCCTACGGTTGAGCGGGGGTTTGATGTATTCACTTTCTGCTGTATTGCCACCGCCGGGGCCAGCCCTTTGATGTAGTCTACTGCCGGTTTATTTATTTTCCCCATGAATTGGCGGATATAGGCCGACAGGCTTTCCACATACCTACGCTGCCCTTCGGCATAGAGGGTATCGAAGGCAAGAGAAGATTTTCCGGAACCGGAAACGCCAGTGATGACAATTATTTTATTGTGTGGAATGGCCAGGGAAATGCCCTTGAGATTGTTCTGGCGGGCATTCTTGATAAGTATATGATTATGCTGGTCGAAATCTTCAATTTTTTTGAGTTTCATTAAAATAAATGGTAAAATATTTGGTTATACAATTAATACGCCGTAAATTGGCTAAAGTTTTCAAAAGAGATAAAGTAATTAATAACGACTACAAATTTAAAGATTTTCGCCTATAAGAAAGACCTCTACACAGCACTATTAGTTAACAGAAAAAATGATTATGACAGCTATGAGGAAGGCAATTATTAGCGATGAGGAACTCATCGTACAGTATCTCAATGGGAACGAGGCCTGTTTAAAAATGATTATAAACAGGCACAAAAGTAAAATTTACACGTCTATCTACCTTTTGGTAAGGGACACGTACCTGGCTGAAGATATATTTCAGGATACGTTTGTAAAAGTAATAAACACCCTGAAAAAGGGTCAGTACAAAGAAGAAGGCCGGTTTATACAGTGGGTAATGCGCATAGCTCGGAACCTGGTGATAGACCACTTCAGGAAAGTAGCAAAACTGCCGCCAATCACTGACAGCGATGGCAACGATGTTTTCAGCGGCATGAGCATCCTTGAAGAAAACAGGGAAGATGAAATGATAAGGGAGCAGACTACCGAAAGGGTGCGCAGCCTTATACAGGAACTACCCGATGAGCAAAAGGAAGTGCTGGTGCTGAGGCACTATGGCAACCTGAGCTTCAAGGATATATCTGAGCTGACAGGGGTGAGCATAAACACGGCACTGGGGCGTATGCGGTATGCGCTGATAAATATGCGAAAACTTATCGAAAAATATAATTTGACTCTTTAATATTAAAACGCAAAACTTGACGTTTAATCGCTATAAAGGAAAAATTTTTATTAACTAAAACACACACATGCCTATGCAGGAGAATTACACTGAAGATGATCTTGTCCGATTTATTTACAATGAAGTAACCCCTAAAGAGTACAGGGAAATTAAGAGCGCAATTGAATCCAGCCCGGAACTGAGCAAAACCTACCTTAATCTTTACAAGGTAGTAAAACAGCTCGACATGCTTGCTATGGAGCCACAAACAAGCACAGTGGATATAATTGTTGAGCATTCCCAGCATTCTTCGCACCTGGAAACTTCTTTTTGAGTAAAATGGAAAGGCCATAACGGTGAGGGCCCTACGCGGATCCTCCGTATCGGAAAAACCTGAGGGTATTTTTTAGCGCTGAAACGCAGAAAGTACCCTTTTTTATTTGTCTGAGCTATCAGTGAAAATTCAAGACTACATATAAAAGTAATTAATGATATTAGAACGGTTTTGCTATATTTGAGGTTTTTAATAGTAACAGACAGGCTAAGGTGATTTTGTCATTCGCGGATAAAGAAACAGAAAAGATCTGGAATGGCATTAGAATATCAAATTTGCCGGATATTATTCAGGGTATTGCAAGGAGAAAACTTAGAATGATAAATAATTAGCAGAATTTGAATGATTTAATGGTTCCGCCTGCCAACAGGCTTGAAAAACTTTACGGTAAAAATAAAGACTTCTATAGTATAAGAATAAATGACCAGTGGCGGATAACGTTTTTATGGCAAGATGGTAATGCTTCGGAAGTAAAAATTATCGATTATCACTAATTAAATTGAAGGAAATGGAAAGAATTAAAAATATTCATCCGGGCGAAGTGATACAAGAAGAGTTTCTTGTTCCATTTAAAATTTCTATTCCCCGTCTTGCCAAAGGCACAGGAATTCAATTAACAAGAATTACGGATATTATCAATGGTAAGAAAAGAATTACAGCCGAAGTGGCATTACGCTTATCTGTATTTTTTGGAAATTCTCCCAAATTTTGGCTTGGTTTGCAGGACGACTATGATATTGAGGAAGGAATAATATCGAAAAAAACAAAAATTGAATCCATTAAAAGATTTAGCGCCTCTGCTATTTGAGTTCGTTTCTCAATAAACGAACATTACGAAAATTTTAATAATCAATTTACACTTCGCTCAAATTCAGACTAAAGAGGGAATATAATTTAGTAATAAATAGTCTATACCCTTGTATAAAACAATCAAATCAATTATCCCGGTTAGAATCAAGCGGTTTGCATTACGGTTTGTAAATAAGTATGCGGGTAATAAAGCTATAAAAGAATGGGAAAAAGCCGGTAAACCATTGCCGCCCCCACATATAGTAAAGCAAAGGTGCGTGGCAGAATATGCCAGGAAATATAAGACGCCGGTTTTGGTTGAGACGGGTACTTTTCTTGGCGATATGGTGCAGGCGCAACTGAAAAATTTCAGGGAGATATATTCATTAGAACTGGGTGGCGAACTGGCTTATAAAGCGCAACAAAAATTTGAAAAGTATCCACATGTTCATATTATACAGGGTGATAGCGCTACCCTTCTGCCGGAGCTCCTGCTAAAAATAAATGGGCCTGCGCTTTTCTGGTTAGACGGGCATTACTCTGGTGGCATTACTGCCAAAGGGGATAAAGAAACGCCCGTAATAGAAGAACTCAAAGCCATCCTCACCCACTCAATAAAAACACATATTATACTCATAGATGATGCGAGGTGCTTTGACGGCACGCATGACTACCCAACTATGGATGAGATCTTTAACCTGGTGAGATCTTTAAACCCCAACTATATATGCACGGTGAATGATGATATAATACGGTGTATGCCAGAATAAATTTCTCGCAAAGGCGCTAAGTCGCAAAGAATTTTTAACCACAGATGGACACAGATAAACACAGATAAAATTTTTGCCACGAAGACACAGAGAAGAAGGCGCGGTATTGGAGCGCCTGATATTCTTTGTTGCAAATCCACTTAAATTATAAGCTATACCACTCTCTGTCATCCTATAAGGATCTTTTTAAGGGCGGAAGGGAAAGGCAGTTATAAACTGCCATTATAAAGACATACAATTACGCTGCGTTAAACTTGCGTGAGCCGAGGGATAATTGAAAAGAATTACATATATTTGTCATGGAACTCAGTTCAATAAATACAAATTATTATGAAAATTCTTAAACCAGTTTCCAATTTTTTCAGTCCAAAATTCATAGTTATATTGTTGTTTACCCTCCCTTTTACTGTAGGTGCTCAATCCTGGATTAAAGCCATCGGAACAAAAAATCAGGATAATGTCAATCAGTTTATAACGTTGCCTGACAGTATGCTATATATAAGGGGCAGTTTTGGCGGCCCCGCTATTCTGAAAACCAGTAATCCTAACGATGGCAATCTATTAAATGGCGATAGTTTATCTAATAATTTTGTTCTGCAAATAGATAGGGCGGGAAAAATAAAGCATAAATTTACCTATAGTGGTTTTAACAGCAGTATAATTACCGGTGATGCAAAAGGCAATTATATTATGGCAGGCCTCTGCGCAAATGTGAATATGCCGGGTGATACTTTTACTACTAAAGTGGTAACGCTTACAAGCAATAGCTGGCTTGAAAATGCTTCTATTGAAATGCTTGATTCGTCTTCTCATGTTAAATGGCATTATCTTTTACAATACCGTTTGTTTTTTTATTCGGATTATTATCAGGGGGGGTTCAATCTTGATACAGCATGGTCAGATTCAACAGGCAACTGGTATTTCTTAATATATAATACTAGCGTTATCATCGAAAACGATAGCTTTACTGCCAATAAGGACAGTAATACGTTCGTTTTATTGAAACTTGATGCCAATGGCAAATATATATGGCATAAACACCTGAGAAATGCAAAACTGCTTTCTGTTGATAAAGCAGGAAATATCTTGTCTTATTTTGATACAAATGGTTTTGAATCGAACAATATCGTATTATTCGATAGTGGTTATCATTTTAAATGGACAAGGCAATTTTACCAGGATGCCTATAGTTATATTTCTATGGCCAATTTTAGCACTAATGGAACAATTCTAGTTCTTTACCATAATTCATATCAGGATTCCATTTATGAATATGATTTAAATGAGAAACTTTTAAAACAATTAGCCTACAACAACTTTTCGCCAGACTGGCGTCAGCTAGTTAATCCACAAGGATTTTTTGTTTATTACTATTCAGACAACTACTATAACTACCAAGGAAATGGCCTTAATGAGCTTTATGTCAGCTATATTAATAATGGGGTTTATACGGGCAACCAGATTACCTATTTTACAAAGTATAAGGCTGTAGATGGAAGCACAATGGCAGATGTAAAAAATGCTTTGATAGGCCCAAGCGGTGCTTTGTATTGCGCCTGGAATATGAATTCCGATACGGCTTATCCGCATATAAATACAATTTATTGCAAAAACGACTCAGTAAAGGGATTTGGGTACGGAGATATTGTTATCGCCCGGTTTTCAACTGATTCAAATTATCTCGGTATAAAACCGCAAAAAATTTCGCAAAACATCATAGAGGTCTATCCCAATCCGGCCGCGGATTTTATTAATCTTCAATTACCTGTAAACGAAAAGGGCTCTACAGTCCAAATTTATAATATGCCCGGCCAAATGGTTGAGGAATACACCTATACTACCGAAAACGAAAATTTGAATATTTCAATCCTTAAACCAGGAGTTTATATTGTTAAGGTTCAAAATGAAGCCGGATTGTTTTATACTAAGTTTGTAAAAACACAAGCGCCATAATTGGTCTTTCAATTAGTTAATAAATTAATGGGGAAGGAGTGCCCCTTTTTTAAAAGTGCTACTCTTGTTGTAAACCGCAATTTGAATATTTCGCCTTTGCACTTCGAGATAAACAAGGATTCCCGCAATAAGCGGGACAGGCATTTTCAAGATGACAAAAAAGGAAGATTGTTTTTTTATAGAAGGAAAGGGCTTCCACCCTGTCATCCTGTAAGGAACTTTGTTTTTCTCGAAGTGGTAAGTGGCTAATTAACTGAAATTTATCTAAACATTTGGTTCTTAACAAAGACTTTTTATTTTTTTAGAAGTGCCATCCCGAAGGGCACGGGATGGCACTTCTAAGCAGGCCAATATTTGGAAGTCTCGAAAAGATTGCTTATCTTAGCCCTATTAAAACAAATTCCTTTCTATACTTACTGCAGGTGGGTCATCATTGCTTTATGAGGTTGTCCTTTCCCCGATCCTGTAGTAAACTGAAAAAATAGTACAAAATAGTATTAATAGTACGAAAATAGTAGCAGAATAGTACTGAAATAGTACCAAAATAGTAGCCACTATTCATGTGAAATAGTACAAATAGTAGGGGAAATTACGGGTAAGATTTTTGGAACAGGCGTTAAGCACTGGCAGGGGTAAAACTTCTGATGCCTGCCATTTAACAATGCTGCGATTTATACCCTACCTTTGCAGAAACAAAAACTACCCGCAAATGGGGGAAAATTTTAAAGAAAAAGTATCTAAAAAGCGCGACGCAGAGCTTTTTGATATACTCGTCAAACGGAAAGCCTATTATCCGGAACTGGTAGATGCGGCGCTTGTGGAACTGACTGAAAGAAAGCTCTCTGCCGATGAGCAGGCCCTCCTCCAAACCATACAGCAGCATATCCAGGATGAAAAAAAGCCAGAAGCCATTGAATATGAGCCGGAAGAAAAGGTCTATAAATTTAAGCGGTCAAATAATACTGTTTCGCTTATCCTCATTGGCCTTACTTTCCTGTATGTCATAGGTTTTGTGCTTACGCAGGTCAATATGATCATCCCGGCAATAGTTGTGATGTTCGTTGTTCTGCTGGTAGTTATATACCTGCGGAGCTATCTGCGGCTCTCTTTCGCCCTGATATGGGCGGTAGCCATCATCAACGCCGGCCTGCTATTTATCCCCAGCGACCAGGCAAGGGTAACTGTAAACAGCGCCCCGAACACCACTGATGCCTATAACCCTGTGGCTGTGATGATATATGTGCCCCTGATACTGATAGCCGCATCTATCCTTATCTGGTATTTTACTTCAGGTTACGTACGTGTTTCCAAAAAAAGGATAGTGATCGATACAGGGTTGTTTAACAATAAAATAGAATTACTGGTGGGCAGCATTACGGAAATAAGGAATATTGAGGGTTTTGATATGCTTGAGATACACTACGCTAAAGACAGTATTGAGCGAATCCGACTGAAATTCTTTAATGAAACTGACCGAAAAGCCCTTCTCAAATCATTGGAAGAGGCCATGGCGGGCAGGCCTAATCTTCCGGCAGCGGCATAGCCGGCAATGCGTCAACGGGTTTGGCTGGTTTTGTCCAGAAGCCAATACCTACCTGGAACATAGCATACCACCCCTGCATACACATTGAGGAATTAGGCACAGAGCTGTAATCATATATCCAGGGGTTCATCCACGGCTGGATAATATACCCGCCCCTGATGCCTAAAGTAATAGGCCCGGCAGAGCCTTTGCTGCCTGAAGCCGGTAGCGCCATAGAGATATTCAGTGACAGATTCAGAAGAAAGCCACTGGTTTGCAGCTTTTCATCATATACCGCCTGGGGATTACTTAACAAATAATTTAAGCTGGAGTATGGGTTCTGGTTTTCTATTATTTCCAGGTTGTACCTGCCCCCGCCAATACCTAGCATCGGGTAGATCTTCCACCTTAAACCGTTGTAAACTAAGAAGCCAACATTGGCAAAACCATTCCCGCCGCTTAGCCTGGCGCTGGTGACGTTACTTCCATTGGTTGTCACATTTGGAATAAAGGAAGCGCCTTCACCACCAAGTACGAGCCTTTTATAAAAAAGATGGCCACCGCCACCTAAAGTTGTAAAATTCTCCTTCATAGCGCTGAAGCCTGATGCTTTCAGGGGCGTATTCAGCTCAGACAGGTCCATCCCTGAGTTCCCAATCTGGAAATACCCCATCAGGCCGCCGCTGGCATTGGAAGGTATTTGTGAAAATGCAGGTTGGCTGTAGCCAAAAATTAAGCCAATCGCCGCTAAAATAATGATATATTGTTTTTTCATTGTCTGTTGCTAATTGTTTTTCTTAATCACAAATCTATCTATCTTTTTGTTCTGAATGATAATGTGATAATAAAAGAATAAGGACAAATAATTATTGTGATTGAATTACCTTTTTATAAACTACACAGTCGTCCGTTATCAGTTTTATAAAATATATACCTGTTTTTAAGTGGTATTTTTCATTATTCAAAACAAATTGATATTGCCCGGCAAGTTGATTGTTTACCTGCTTCAAAAGAAGTTCTACCCCTTCAACATCAATCAAGGAAAGGCTTATTTTAGAGGGGGTAATTAGTGTGTAATTAATGGTGGCTTGGCTTGAAAATGGATTAGGGTTTACTTCTAACTCGCTATTGTAAAAATACCCGATTGGAGAAATACCTGTTAGAACTATATTTATGGTCGAGTCCTTTTGCGCTGTGCATCCGTTTTTATCTTGTACAGTTAAGGCAACTTTATGTTTGCCTGCAGTAGCGTAGATATAAGATGCCCTGAAAGAATAGGCGACGGTCTGGCTATCAAAAAAACTCCACTTATAACTCAATAAAGTTGAGTCATTGGCTGTAAAAAGATAATCCATTCCGGTATTTTTAGCTGTCCAGCCTGCATCAGGCAGAGGATATACTTCTATTGAATCTATTGTTGAATCAGCACAACCATTGATTGAAAATAAGGATAGGCTAATTGTGTATGACCCTGGAGTTTTATAAAAGTGAACAGGATTACTTGATGTATCTGTATTTCCATCACCGAAGCTCCATGAATATTTAACAGCATTGGTACTTGAATCAATGATAGCTACCGCAGCATTTAAACAGGCATTGGTAGCGGTGAATTTAGCCACTGGAAGACTATATATTTCGATTGTTTTTCTAATGGTATCCTTATATCCGTATTTAGAAGTCACTGCCTCGGTAACAATATACCTGCCTGCATTAAGGTATTTATGCACCGGGTTAGCAAGGCTATCAAAGGTGCTATCCCCAAAATTCCAAAAGTGTTTGATTGCATATTTACTTGAATCTAAAAAGTGGGCGCTATCTCCCAAACAGCTATTCTGGGCTCCAAAATTAGCAATAGGTACATGTTGGGGTTGGGGTTCATCTGTCCCGGTTGAATGTTGGTGGAATGGGTATAATGTATCTCCGTAAAAATCGTAATTACAATTTTTGAAAGGAACCAAATTATCAGCGTTCAATCCTTTTCCAATAAAAAAGGAAGTGCTTTTTAGCCTGTATGCGCTCATATATTCCAGCGAATCAGGATTGGTTACAGTTCCACCTTTGCCTGGGTTGGAAAGTGCCGGGCTAACAGTAGAATATCCCGTTTTTCCGCCAGCAAGTATTTCCTGCCCGGTGGAGTCCTGGAAAAGAGTTAATGTTGAAAATGAACTGTTCCCCCTTACCCATCTTCTGGAATTTGTAGAGGTGGCGTAGTAGCAATTCCCAATTAAAAGCACATTGGTATCCTGAATTGGGTGGTTGCCGCCCATGAGGTAAGCAAAAGTGTTTTTATTTGTCCCGTTGATAAAAAAAATGTTATTAATTGCCTTGCAGTGATTGATCTGCGGGTTGCTTCCATACCCAAATAAAAGATAGCCATCAAGCGTTGATTCAATGTTTTTGGTATCTGATATATAAGCGGTGTTATTATATATAAAGCAGGAATCTATACCGCTGCCCCAGGAAATAAACTCGAAACTGCATTCATAATCCTGTGCTTTTCTGCCATCATTTTCACTTATGTTATAGCGTATCATGTTCCTCCGTGTCGGGCGGGATGCCGGATAATCGCAATGCATAAATCCATTCGAAGAATTTTGAAATGAATAGCAATATTGCACCGCACAGTTCTGGCTACCCCCATCAAGGTCGAAACCTTCACCATCACCACTCCCTGGTTGGTAGCAATGGTCGGAAATGCAATGTTGTATTGTTACGTAATTGGAGCTATAGGCCCAGATCCCCACATCGCCTTTACTGCTGTTTATGCCGGTATAGGATGCCCTGCAATATTCTACAACGCCACTGTCAGTGCCTGAAACGGTAATGCCATTCACATTATTTCTTAGCG
>Ga0302280_1003000_pt1 | contig 12491 bp, 9 predicted proteins | sample III_Fen_E1_1_FD_198771 | JGI IMG/M metagenome (GOLD analysis project Ga0302280, IMG submission 198771) | Peat permafrost microbial communities from Stordalen Mire near Abisko, Sweden - III_Fen_E1_1 | ecosystem: Environmental > Terrestrial > Soil > Wetlands > Permafrost | place: Sweden: Abisko...
TATGTCCCATAATTTAGCCTCAGATTTTCAATAGCCTATTATTGTTGCCTGATTTGTTCCTCTAAAGTCTTTACTTTTGAAGTTTATGCATCTATTAAGCCTTGCTTCTATTGAAGCTATGTCCCATAATTTAGCCTCAGATTTTCAATAGCCTATTATTGTTGCCTGATTTGTTCCTCTAAAGTCTTTACTTTTGAAGTTTATGCATCTATTAAGCCTTGCTTCTATTGAAGCTATGTCCCATAATTTAGCCTCAGATTTTCAATAGCCTATTATTGTTGCCTGATTTGTTCCTCTAAAGTCTTTACTTTTGAAGTTTATGCATCTATTAAGCCTTGCTTCTATTGAAGCTATGTCCCATGATTTAGCCTCAGATTTTCAATAGCCTATTATTGTTGCCTGATTTGTTCCTCTAAAGTCTTTACTTTTGAAGTTTATGCATCTATTAAGCCTTGCTTCTATTGAAGCTATGTCCCATGATTTAGCCTTAGATTTTCAATATTTTATTTTTCCTTTTCCCTATTTTATTATTCATCCAACTTTCTCTTCTTTTATAAATTCATTTTTTATTATTTTTCTTTATTTAATTATGCTTGCGCTGATTATACTTATCTAATTAACAATTAATTTTTTTAAAAAAAAGAATGTAATTATTTAATTTTCTCTTAATTTATTGCTTAAAGATTCTTTAAAGATTTCTTCATATTTTACAACTAAAATTAATTGTTATCTTTCTCTTTCTCTTTTTCATTTTCTTTTAATAGTATTAGTTTTGTTTTTTCTGAAAAATTTTGTTCTATCAGTTATTTTTTTAAATTTAAAATCTCCTCAATAAGTACTTCATTTTCCATTATTAATTCTTAAATCTTAGATTAACTAACATATTTATTTTAAATATCTTTTTCACTTTCTCTTTTAAGAATATTTTAATCATAATTTTATTGAGAATATTCCTTTGAAAAATCCTATCTCAATATTTATTTAATCTATAATTTATTTTATAGCAGATGTCTGACCTTTTCCTTTAATCTTGCTTTACGCTGAAGGTATTTAGACTTTCTTAAAAAATCTTAAGACTGCTGTAAATTCTCTTAAACATTTTATAATTCAGCATTATTTGATCCTTTTAATTGCTCAGTAGAATTTTTTATTTTATCTGGAGGTAAGATATTTTCTTCCAATTATTGTTTTTATTTCTGTTTTTCTTCATCAACGTAAATTTATTGTATTTGTTTTTTCTTCTTTATTGATTTTGAATTGCTTTCTTGCATTTCATTTCCACTTTGTTATATATACTCAATCTCTGGTTATCCTTATGTATTAATTTGTAAAGTCAAAGTTATTCTTGAAGTAGCTTAACATGTTCCCTGATGATAAACCGAGGCCTATTCATTAGTTGTCATTTAAGGAATTTGCTCCGAGTTTGTACCCGATTCTTAACCAAACATTCAATTTATACTTTTTATATTATATCTTGAAAATACAAGACCTATAAATATTATACTATTTACGACTGATTATCAAGTTTAAGAATTCCAAGCATTTCATTAATTAAATTGTGAATAATATTTTCCCAATTAAATAAAATACTTCAACAAATAGATATTTTTTGCTGAGCCTTTCATTCAAGATGTTTTAATTTATCAATATTTTGATTTCCCTATAAATAGGATTAGAATAAGATAATTTTAAAACAAACTTTTTAAATTTCTAATGAACTATGTAGTACTTGTTATAAACAAAAAATATAATTAGAAGCTGCAAATATGAAATCAGCCTAATGTTCAGAATTTTAGGTTTACAATTTTTTATCGACGACTAAAACCATACTTATGTTGATCTTTCGTTTTTATTGATTAGATTTCATGATACAGAACTAATCTAACATTAAAAAGCACGTATCAAAAAGTTATATACTTTCGATGGTTAACATTTAAATATTGAAAACAATGATTCTTCATTAAAATTATCATCAAAATTCTCTCATATCAAGATGATCTATTTACAAAATGGATAAATAAGTTAACATAAGAGATATGTTTCATAATATTTCTATAATTATAAAGATTGCTTGACACCATGTCGTATATGCAATTAGATATTGATTTATTTATTTGTATTCAAGCTTTTTTCTCATAAAAACAGTAGAAATTTAATTAAATTTAACAAAGAATAATAAATAGTGTATTATCTTCAAGACTTTTCATTATGAACTCAGAATCATCTTATAAGGAAAGCTTGCTCAGTGGCCATGAACCTCCTTAGGATGCTTAAAATGATTAATATTTAAAAACTTATCTTTCAAAGCTTGCTACAATCAATGGAAAGTCTTGTTTGGAAAGACTATTTTTTACATGGCTATTACCCTTTCTATCTTATGGCAGTAAAAAAGGAGTTACTATTCCAGTAATGCCAAAACTTCCACCTTCATTGGCTACTGAGCAAGAATACAATCACATGTACAACATTTGGATGACCACCACAAAAAGCAAAACAGAAGGCCTAACCCTTTCAAAAGTATTCCTAAAAACATTTAAGAAACAATGGATAGAGATAATCATATTAATTTTTGTTGTGGTTAGCCTTTTTACTCTTGGCCCTTTCTTCACTTCTTTTAACATTGACTATATCAAGAATCACCAAGATTAAATTTCATATGGAGTGACTTTATTTTTAATGACATTAGTGTGTACATTTGTTCACAAATTGCTGTTTGAACAATTATTTTATCGATTTGCGCAAATTGGGATTAACCTTTCAAATAGTTTGACTATGATGGTATACTGTAAATCACTTAAATATCCTTCACTCGCTGAGAAAGAGTTTAGTGAAGCCTAAATTATAAACTATAGTCAGGTTGATGCTGAACGCATGACCTATATGGGTTATCATCTATCTGCTTTTCTTTATGGACCAATGCAAATTCTTGGTGGACTTGGTATTATGTATTCCTTTGTGGGAATATCTTTCTTTTCTGGATTGGCAGTTATCATTCTTCTTTTCCTCAGTAGTTATTTTGTTTCAAAGAAGATTATCAAATATAATGAATTAGTTCTGAAGGCAAAGGATGAGAGAATGAAAGTAACTCAATAGATGCTTGACATAATTCGATTCGTAAAAATTAATGTCATTGAAAAATTCTTTTTTAGAAAATTGGATGAAAAGAGAACAGTTGAAGTAGACTACTATATTAAAAAAGGAATGTTTGATGTTTCAATAAACTGTATCTTTTGGTTAACTTGCCCCTTATTAGTTTCGGCCATTTTCGTAACTTATACGCTGCTGGGCAACTAAATGACTGCTGAAGTTGCATTTACAACAATGATGATATCTACACTTATCGAGTATCCAATTTACGGTCTACCAACAGCCATATCATAAGTCGTGCAAATCATGAGCTCTATCAAGAGAATCGAAAAATTTTTAATGAGTAAGGAAATAGAAAGTACTTATATTAAATATTAAACAGAAGGATACTCTAAATATGCTGTTCAGATTAAAGAAGGTAATTTCTACTGGCAAAAATAAATATAAAAGAAAAAAAAATAAGGTGAAAAGACTGAAAAATAAAGCTAAGTGAAACCAAGTAAAGATTAGAGCATCATAAATTCTGAAAATGAGTCTGAAAGCGAGAAGGATTAAAGTATATCCATTCCATAAGATCAGTCTATCATCCCAAAAGGCATTATTTAATCTGAAACTAAGAAGATAAAGCACATTCATGCCCTTAGAAATATCAATGTTTAATTACTAAAAGGAAAATTAACTATGATTATTGGTGATATTGGAAGTGGGAAATCAAGCCTACTTTATGCGATTCTAAACTAAATGATTCATTCTGAGAGAACAAAAATTACGATTGCTGGATCCCTCGCCTACGCTGCTCAAAAGCCATGGATAATGTCAGGAACACTCAAGGATAATATTGTTTTTACTCTTCCATATGATGATAACAAATTTAAAAATGCAATTCACTATTCTTCATTAGACCACGATCTATCAATATTACCCAAGAAATAATAGACAGAAATAGGAGAGAAAGGGATTAACATTTCAGGGGGACAGAAAGCTAGAGTTGCTTTAGCACGTGCTCTCTATTCTTAAAAAGACATCTACCTCCTAGATGATATTCTATCAGCAGTGGATGTTCATGTGGGATAATTTTTATTGAAATAAACATTAAAGGGTTTTCTAAAAAGTAAGACAGTAATCATGCCAACCCATGCTATAAAATTTTTGTAAGAGGCAGATTAAATCATCATCATGAAGAAAGGATCCATAGTAAAGCAAGGACAATATTCGGATATTTACAGATCTCCAGAATTTCTTTAAATATACAATAAAGAAGCAGAAAAACAAAAATTTTTATAGGAAAAATAAGAAGATGAGTAGGCAAGCCTTGGTGCTGAAATTGCGATGATAAAATAGGCAATGAAGATAAAGTAACACTCAGCCGACAATAGAGCACAATAACTCATCGTTGATCAGGTTGTTGAGGAACTCATCCTCCCTGAAGATCACAAAGTGGGAAAAATCGATATGAAAATATTTAAATAATACGTAACCCTTAATGGAGGTATTGCTCGTTTTGTGCTACTTGTTGTTTTGGCAATGTTTTTATGGATTTCTTTCAAGACGGCATCAGCAATAGTAATGTAGAAGTGGTGTTAGGATCCTGTTGGCCAAAATTACGATCTTTACCTTTATATTGGGTTAATTCTTTTCTCAAATATATTTGTCTTCATTCGTAGCTATACCATGATAATGTCGTCAGCTCAACAAGGCATGACTGTTCACAAAAGTATGATTAAAGGTTTACTCTATGCTAGCCTCTCTAATTTTTATAATAGAGTTCCAGTTGGTCGTATTATTAATAGACTTACAAAAGACCTCAGGTAACTCGATTAAGCAATTACTGATACTCTAAGTTACGTACTTATCACTTTATTTTAATTGTTAAGTATACTGGTTGTCTGCATATATGCCTCAAGCCCTTTTGCTATTATTCCGATGATATTTGTTGGCTATCTTTCCATGAGAGTGAGGCGTTATTACCTGAAAACTCAAAGAGAGATGGCTAGATTTTAGAAAAGTACTAATTCTCCAGTAGTCAGCGGGTTTATGTCAACAATCAGTGGATTGCCTACCATCCGAGCATATGAAAAATAGCAAAACTTCAAATCCATGCAAATAGAGTGGATTGATATCAATAAGACTGTTAGACTAAATAAATCCGCTTTAGAAAACTGGTTCGCCTTGCATTTAGCTTTTCTCAGTTTTCTAGTAAACATGCCATGTATCGCCTTTTGCATGTTCAATAACACCAGCAATCCTTCCCTGGTAGGATTACTGATGGTGTATGCACTTAGTCTCAGTGATGATATAATAGGCTTAGTTCTTTCGCTGACTGATTTTGAGACTAAACTTGTATCATTGGAGAGAATTTATAAATTTATGCATATTGAGCCTTAAAAAGATTATGGTTAATACTGTTTAAACTGGCAGCCAGAGGAAGAAGGCTACAAAGAAGTATTTAAAAACGGCACAATCTAATTCAAAAATCTTCATGTAAGATACAGAACTGACCTGCCTAATGTTCTAATGGGAGTATCCTGCAAAATCTCTCCTGGAGAGAAAGTAGGCATTGTTGGGCGCACAGGTGCTGGTAAAACAACAATAATCAACAGTCTGTTGCGCATTACTGATATTTCCCAAGGAGACATTCTCATTGATGGGCAATCTATTTTGTCATATCCATTGAAAGATATGAGAAACTCTATTACGATGATAGACCAGGAACCGACTCTTATTAAATCGACATTCAGATAAAATTTAGATTTGACAGGCAAGTATACTGATGATGAGTTGCTGAAAATTTTAAAGGATTGCAATTTGTTAGAAACTATAACGGAAAAGGGGGGACTGTCTGGTATGGTATCAAATACTAGCTTATCGGCAGGAGAAAAGCAGCTTCTATGTATCTGTCGAGCCTTCTTAAAGCACAGTCGCATTGTACTCATAGACTAAGCTACGGCTAATATTGATGTGAAAAATGATGCTATAATTCAACGGGTTATAGCTTAAAAATTTAGAGATAGTACAGTGTTGACAATAGCCCATCGTCTATCAACCCTTCAGCATTCTAACAAAATAATGGTTATGGATAAAGGAGTATTGGTGGAGTTCGGTAGTCCTTCTGATTTGTAAGGAAGATAGGGAGGTATTTATAGCGAGATGATTACCAAAAATGCAAAGGAATTTCTCGCATGATCATTGATATGAATTGCCTCGATATTTAAATTTTAAAGATAGTGATGAATGAATCATTTGAACCACAAAACTATATTGGTACGCTACCCTTCGAGTAGGTCATTGGTGTGATGGGGTATTTTTCCAGTGTGAATGAATGCATAATCTTCCATTGGTTAAACGGCTAACATCTCGTTAAATACGACTTCATTGCCATGTGCAGTGCTGCTGAGACAAAAATTGACTGTATATGTACTATCGTCTGTATGCAATGCCAATCCTTTGTGCCCTTTATTATATGTAATGGCAAAGCCAACAAAAAATTTAGGCTATTTTTCTTTAAACTCCCAGTTTTTCAGATAGATCGAGTAATACATATTCAAATTCTTGCTGATTCTCACGTTGATCTGATCGATTTATTCTGGAGTGAGTGGATTAACTGAGGTGTATTTATGCAAGCTGTTTATGCTTGGCTGTTTAGAATTACTGATTTAATCTAAATAATGCGCTTTCTTTTCTAAATAGTTGTCAATTAGCTTATCGTTTGGGATTATAAAGATTCCCAGCTGGATGTATTTACGCAGATGTTTGGGTACAAGAGAGATGAACGTGATTAATTCTTGGGGCATGGGTTAGTGGGTGTTGATTTTTGAAGCGGGATGATTATTTGAAGATTATTAGGAAAGATTATTTTGCATTTTATTATTGTTAAAGGATCAATTATTACTGCTCTTGCTATTACAAATTGAATTTATATAACGAATGATTTAATCAATTCTGATCATAAACAAAATATTCTTTGCTTATTTTGGAATAAATTTATCAGCATAATGCTAAAATTGATGCACCCGACATAATATGTACATGGTTGTTTATCTTTGTATGAATTTATTTTATATTCAATTATCAAACTTTAATCTCCAAACACTAACTTAAATTAAAAATATTATTTTATTTTGTTATTTAATTTTAGTTCTTTAAGCCATAATGTACTCTCTGATTAATTTATTTAATTATTGTGGATAGTTTAAAATAAATAAAATATAAAATGATCTATGTGTACTCGAGAGTCAACAATCCTTTAGATAATCACTTACATATTTTATATTTTGATTCGAGAAGAAAAGTTAAATTTCTGAAATGTTAGTAATGATGATCAAGGATAATAAATGACGATCTCAGTGAAAAGGCACTTGCAATTCAAAATCCAGAGTTAAAGATTTAATCAAAAATTAATTATTAATGCAATCCCAGCATAGATTTTCTTTTTTAATAGACCTCGAGTCCCTCAATAAATTAGGTTCAGTTAAATTGTAAATTTCAAAACTGTTCTAAACTGACAATAATGTGATCCTGCTTCATTTGCAATCCATTGAGCCAAATTCAGCAATAAAATGAAAAAATGATGTTGACTATCATATAAATACTAAATATGTAATTTAAAATGTTATGATTAAATATCAATAATCCTACCTTATCATTAAATTATCATTAATTATTTAGATCAAAACATCAGCTCCAATAAATCAGCTTGATTTATTGATTAAACATACTCCTCAGCTTCATTATTGGCCAAAATGAGCATCAAAAATTATCTTTTAATAAACACAGTTCGACGAATTTTCAATTGATTTTATCGTCATATATTTAATCTTATTGAGTTGAATAAATGAAGCAGTCACTGTATTTTCTGGTGATACAACTCGTCGTTTTCTTGATGTTTGAGGTTGTTTAGTCGGCTTCAGTAGTTCCAACATTCCAACTGACGAACAAATACATTTAGACAGGTATGACTGTATTTATTCAGGCACATGCTCGCTGGATACAACTAGCTATTACCTCAACGCCTCTCTAACTTCCTATCAATCGACTCAATTTCCAATTACATTTTTAACTACTCATCCTATTAATTATAAGGGTCGAGTATCTATTCAGGATTTGAGCTATGATATCAATGGTAACTACATCATAAATATTTCACTGAGTGCAGTCTACAATAAATCGACAACTTATATGGGTATTATGGTCTTCAGCACTAGCCAAGAAAAGCTAAGTGTGCTCAATGTTCGCTATATTGTGTTAGATGCTGGTTTTACCAAGATATCAATGTATTAGATATATTGTTACATCATTGGTGGAGGTTCACAATCAATAAATAGTTCAAAAACTCTTTCTTTAAGTAGTTATGGTCTTCGCACCATTATCTTTAGTCCTGGAGTTGTTAGAAATTTTTTAGTAATGATAGGTATGAGCATTAGTTCTTCCTCCAATTGTTTTGATATTAAGTCAACAGCTACTCGCAGCAGTTCCACTAGTATGGATGTTAAAGTGAGCACATCATGTACAAGTAATATTTAAATTTATTACTTATCCTACACCACCTTCTCTTATAATGAGAATTAAGTAGCTGCCTATCCCTTCCCTTCGGCACAATTAAACTATCAAGACTTTGTTACTCCAGCAACTTATCAAGATACAAGTGGATATATTCAAACTTATAACACATTTTGGGGACTAAATCATTTTAACATCAAAAATCTTCCTTCCATAACTTGGACCAGCAATTATGTATTAGCTACAAGCATTTCAGGAACAAGCTTACTTGCATTCAACAATTTGGCGTGGAGTGCAGTTGTGTTTTTATTTAAAGAATGCCCCACAGCTATACCATTTTATTATAATACTCCCTCCACTTGCTACAATCCTTGTCCACCGAGGACATATACTAATATCACAGACATGACATGTGGAGCCTGTACTAATTATGCTTGCTATACATGCACCACCAGTAAGACCACTTGTCTGACTTGCAGCGCTACTATTGACTTCCGTACTCTATCCTATGGCAATTGTATACCTTTAGACGGATATTATGATGGTGGAAGCAACAATTCAACTGCTCAACCTTGTGATCTGACAGCCTGCTTAACCTGCAATTCATCAAGTACTCGCTGCTTCAGCTGCAACCCAGGTTTTTATCTTTCGTCACATACATGTAAACCTTGTGGTAGTTACTGCAGCGTATGCACGAGCAACTCAATATGTAAGACATGTGATACTGGATATCAACTAACTTCAAGTAAATCATGTTAAATTAATTGTACGGCTGTTTTAAACTGTATCACATGCACTTCAACTATTGGCTGTATGCAATGCGATTCTGGATTTAACTTAATCAATAATATCTCATGTGCTACTAATTGTGGAGATGGTGTCATCATTGGTACATAGCAATGCGATTCGGGAGGCTCAAACGGGATTTTAGGAAGTGGTTGCTCTTCGACCTGTACAATTATATCTGGATATTATTGTGTTAATATTTATCCCACTCCAAGTCAATGTAATGTCTGCTTGCCTAATTGTCTCAACTGCACCACGGGAACAGACTGTTCCCTCTGTCAAACTAACTACATTTATATCTATGATCCTTTAACACCAGGATGCATCTTCGATTTTTGTACTAATGTAGTAAATTGCGTCTCCTGCCTTCAGAATTCAAGTTATACTTCTGGAATACAATGCTTGATATGTAGTTTGGGCTATTCAGCTTTGCCTTCGAATGGTAGTAGCTGTGATAGTGTATGTGGGGATGGAGTTGTAATAAACTCAACTTAAACATGCGACACGGGTAATTTAAATGGTCAAGGAGGATGCTCATCCACCTGTACAATTGTAAATGGCTACTACTGTACTTTAAACAGCACGAATGGCAGTACTTGCACCGCTTGTATGACAAATTGTCTCCAATGCACTACTGGCTTTGACTGTTCCAGTTGCAATCCTCTAACAATTTAGATAACACTTCCCAACACAACATGCTCTCCAATATGTAGTCTAATTTCTCAGTGCCTTATCTGTCACATCTCAAATAATATTATAGAATGTGATTCTTGCATTACTGGTTACCAATCCAACTTGACTAGTTGTAATCCTACTTGCGGAGATGGAATTTTAATAGATCCATAGGCATGTGATGATGGAAATATTGTCAATGGTGATGGATGTTCTTCAACTTGCACCATTGAACCTGCTTTTTACTGTATAGATCAAGGGATTATGCCAGCTAGTCAATGTAGTTCTTGCCTTCAATTCTGCCTATCCTGCACTTTATCATCAAACTGTAATGCCTGCATTAAACCATCGACCTATGATAACATTTCATCATGTGTTGTTCCTTGTGGGAGTAATACTACTTGCGCTACGTGCACTTTTTCTTCTAACTATAGCGTTGTTTGTGCTACTTGTATTATTGGCTATGCTATCAGTTCAAACAAATAATGTCTTGTTGACTGCGGGGATGGAATACTGATATCTCCTAATTAGTAGTGTGATGATCATAATAATCTATCAGGAGATGGCTGTTCTTCAATGTGCCAGATATAGACATATTTTGGTTGCGATACCTCTCCTCCAAATTATTCAGTTTGCTATTTGAAACAATTGAATCTGCCATAGTTATATTTAACCAAAGACCCCCTTTCCAATTCTGCCACAATGATTATGAAGCCATAGCCAGGCAATCTTCCAATATTTTCAACTATAAACTGGGGTCTTGCTTTAATTCCACCTTCCAATGATGCAACAATAACAAGCTATAACTATGATAAATCTACAGGATTATTAAGTATAAACTTCAACTACAATTCGGATATTAACTCAAATGTGGTCTTTGGAATTAATCCTAATGCATCAGCAGCTTTAATGCATCTTGGCAATCAAACTTGTAGCGTTGCAGCTTTATCAAGCGATAATCAAGCATTAGTTGCATATCCTTCTTAAGATTACAAACTTGCTTCAATAATATCGAATTTAGCAATAGTAGCAGCAGCATTATCAATTTTAATGGTCCTCATTGGACTAGTTGGAGGAAGGCTAATCGGACTGTAAACTGCTGCTGTGGTGCAAGTTGCTTATCTCTCTTTATTGACAGTTGATAATATGAGTCCAACTTTTACAGCATTAGAGAAATTAGGTCTGAGTTGTGGGTTTAACAAACTTCACAGCTACGATTTCACTTAAAGCATATAGACTCCTTTCAAAGGAATTTAGATGGATGTAAACTTCATCCTTAACTATAATATAATGACCTTGATGATCTTCGTTCCGCTTTTAATAGCCATCATCTCTAAAATTCTTGCAAAAACAGTTCTTAAGAATCGACTCAATCTTCTCTCTACTATAGGATAGTATTCCCTCTATGAATATATTTTATACGGCTATCTCTTCAATGCCTATATAATAAACTGTGCTTTGATGGTGACTGTTCTGTATTTTAGCAAAGCTTCTTCAACATCTATGTAGACAGTTGGTCTCTTGTTGGGAATAATCTTTTTGGGAGTGGGAGTAGTTTACTTTATTCTATTTAAAAAGGGTGACAATTACTTTGGATAATTTAAACGAAAATTTGTGTTGGATGCTTTCTCTCAGCAATTCTATCTTCTTCTTATAGTGTAAAGATTGATTACTTCAATCTTCTTAGCATCTCTTATATCTGTTCCCTTTCAAAATGCCATACTTATCTCCCTCTTTCTATCTCAAATGATCATAATTATTAAAAAGAAGCCTTACAAAGGTAAGCGAAAATGGCTTCGCCCCACTATGAATATGATTATCTGTATCCTTATACAGTTAATCTACCAAATTGTCAATTTTTTAAATAATCCAAAAAATGTAATTTCCATCTATGGACCGTTGGTCATTTTGTGTCTTCTACTCATCTGCATCGTCTATAATATATATTATTTTGTACGAGATGTTCGCTAAGCTGTTGAAAAGATAAAAATGTTTATAGATGAGTATAACTAGTAGCCCTCTTCCGCTGTTGAAGAGATTCAAAAAATGTATTTTTAAGATTTGAAGGCGATTATTCTCAACGGCCACGATTAATCAATTGTAAAAAACATTAATGAAACTATGGGGGACATGACTAGTAAAGAAATAAATACTCATTGGAACAACTATGCCCCATAATATTTCGATGAACTCACTCCAAAATGCATTTAGCTGACATAAATTAAAAACAAACTTAAAGAACAGAAGATAGAAACAAATTCCCCATAAACAAAGCAAGCAAACCTCGTCAGCTCCTTCATGATTTAGGATCTCTCGATCATTAGTTGATTAATGTAATTTCTCTTTATATCAAATTTAACTATTTATAAATTGTATTCATATATTGTGGACAAAATTATATTTTCCCTCTGATTGATATTTATGGGGTTGGGGTTGGGGTTGGGGTTGGG
>Ga0302280_1003006_pt1 | contig 12464 bp, 12 predicted proteins | sample III_Fen_E1_1_FD_198771 | JGI IMG/M metagenome (GOLD analysis project Ga0302280, IMG submission 198771) | Peat permafrost microbial communities from Stordalen Mire near Abisko, Sweden - III_Fen_E1_1 | ecosystem: Environmental > Terrestrial > Soil > Wetlands > Permafrost | place: Sweden: Abisko...
TTGATTAATGTTATATCTGCAATTAATAAAATATTTGTGTATTGAACCATAATTGTATTTGTATTGCATCATTATTGCTATTCATTCAGATATCCAATTCATGAAATATTTGTCATGCAAATATATTTTACTATTTCATTGTTTTGGCAAGTCATAGCATTTCATCTTTTGGAACTCTTGTTTTACTGGATTAAATATATAACAATAAATTTTATAGAGTCAGTATATATACAATCAACTATGTCAAAAAAATCAATAGGACAGTCATCACCAGTCACCAAACCATTTAAAAAATACGGTTTCAACCCCAAGGTATACGCCAAAAATGGAGTAACTGAAGAGTAGGTCATTGGATGCAAGTAGGCCTACGATGTCTTCGATCCTGATCGTACTGGATCAATTGACATTCATGGTATGACTTCTTGTATTTAGAGCTGAAAGCTACAATGACTGTCTTAGAGCTTGAATAGCTAAATCCAGCTATCTTTTAAATGATTTCCGATCTTGATGCAGAAGGAAAAGGCACCATTGACTTCAAAGAGTGGCTCGGTCTTATGACTAAAAGAATTAACAAAAACGAAACTAGGTAAAATTTTCAGAAGATATTTGCCATTTACGATGATGAAAAAACAGGATATCTATCAATTAAAAACCTCAGACGAGTTGCAAAGGATCTCCGATAAGATTTTTCAGAGGAGTAACTCCTTGAACTCATTGACAAAGCCGATTCAGACCACGATGGATTTGTTTCTTTCTAAGATTTTTACTCGGTTCTCACTCGTAAGATTCCCTACCAATGATGAACCAATGATGATTAAATATTGCTGGGATTTACTCTATTAATGAAAGATTATAGTCAAATAAATCATTATCCACTTAGATTATCTCCTTACAATGCAATTAATTTGATTTTGCAATTAGCTACAATTAATATATTCAGAGGATGGAAGAAAAATAAAATAAAGGAGTAGATACTGAGAAAGGAGATAATAAGATCGAATTGACTATCATGCTGCCATGTAGTAAATGGCTATTAGAATAGCTAGAACCACACCCACAGTCAAGAATACATTCGGAGCCGACGACGCTGCTTCTTTCTGCCACTCCTCGATTTCCGAGTTATGATCAATCTTACCGATGCAATATCTGGGCATCACATTTTATCTGGCATTAACCGAATGACTGGCCTGTTCAAAAGCTAGTGATGCATTTTTGCCTGATTTGTTAATCAGAACAATAGGTCCACCAGGATGTTAATTGGCGTAGTCAGTGACGTTATAAACCTTGTCGTTGATGACAATCCACATGTCGGATTCAGAGTTGTGAGCAGCTACTTGCTTCCAGGTATACAATGTTTACGTCATCTGTTGAAATCAAATATAATTGACTCAGCAATAATTATTAGGGCAGTTATCTTAAAATAGACTTCTTTTAAACCTCTCAATCGAAAAATAAAACTATTGATTCGACTCAATTATAAGAGATTGATTAATTTAGCTATATAATACTTGAAACTCTTATAATGAAGGTCAAGTTCATCTCCAAAAAAGAGAGGGATCTTCTCAAAGCGGAGAGGGATGGTGCTTCCGTAATCGATTACAACCGTTAAAAACAAGTTATCAACCCCTCACCTGAGATCCTCCTCCAACAATATAGAAAATAGCACTCAAATATTAATCATTTATCTTCCCAAAATAATCAAACAGTGCCCGATGAAATCACAATAATAAGTGAGCATTTGGTAGGCCAATAAAAAGAAGAGCATTTATAATAAAATCGATAGAGATCACGGGATGTCAAATACAAACAGATCGTGAAGGATGACTTGGAAGAAAGAAAGAAAATGAAGAACAGGCTGCTGGGATTGACCAAAATGTAAATTTCGCAAAGACATCAGAATATATACCGCAACCAACTTCTTTTCGAATGGGATAAAAGTTAGGATACTACCAAGAATTATGTGCCTTTGCTGCCTCAGTAAATTAAAAAGGATTTTCTCTCGACTGAAGAAGAAGGAAATTGGAAAAACAAACCCTTTCACTTGATGACTGAGAGAGATTGGAGAATATTTAGGGAAGACAACTAGATTTATATCAGAGGAGGAAAAGCACCAAATCCCATCAGATAATGGAAATAGCTGATGGATGTCAGCAACATTGTCATCTAGAATTTGTTGAGTCTTAAGTTTTATAAGCCCAAACCAATTCAAATGCAAGCTATACCGATAGGTATGAATCATAAGGATTTAATGGCAATTGCTCCAACAGGTTAAGGTAAAACCTTAGCCTATCTGCTTCCTATCATTCATTTCTTGCTTCCCCTATAACGTCTAAACATGAATAATTTTGACAAGGGCCCCTATGCATTAATCCTCGTTCCCACCAGATAGTTGGCCGAGCAAATCTAAGAATAGTTTATCAAGATAACTAAAGGTCTGGACATAAAATCGTTTGTCGCTGTGGGAGGTCGACAATTTGAACTTCAATGCTTATAACTATCAAAAGGATGTGATATTCTAATAGCTACTCCCGGAAGAGTGAAGTAGTTTATTGAGAAGCATCAGCTGTCACTAGAAAGGTTATCATGGTGCGTGGTAGATGAAGCAGATAAGATGGTCTCATAAAATTTAGCGGAAGATTTGGAGTTTATCCTCGATCATGGAGGGGAGGATTCGGTCATTGGAGAAGGGAAAAAGATCATCCACATGTTCAGTGCTACCATGGTCCCTTAGGTTTAAATGCTTGGCCGGTCGTATCTCTCTGCTAGTTTTATTTACATTACAATCGGCGAGCCGGGAGGCGGAAAAAAATAGATTGATCAGCACGTCTAGCTCATAGACGAAGCAAGCAAACCAGATAGATTATCAAAGATCCTTCGGGGGCTGGCTGGTCCGATAATAGTCTTCGTTAATTCTAGATAAAACTGTGATAAGATATCGCAAATGATTCAAAAAAGATGTGATAGAGCGGTGGCTGAGTACCATGGTGGTAAAAATCAATAGCAAAGGGAGAAGGTGATCAGCCAATTTAGGTCAGGCAAGATAGAGATACTTGTGGCGACTGATTTAGCAGGGCGAGGATTGGATGTGAAGGGCATCAATGCCATAATAAATTATGATGCGCCAAAGAATATCAGTTAGTTTGTACATCGATCGGGTAGAACTGGAAGAGCAGGCATGAAAGGGAAGGCTTTTACTTTGCTTGTGTCAGATGACGAGCCTTTATTCTATGATTTAAGAGTCTTTTTAGAGAGAAACGGATTCACCATTCCTGAGAATCTAAAAGACCATCCAGCAGCTCAGGTGAGACCAGGAGAAGTGGTGCAAGTCGCGAGGCGAAAGCAGATTGTTTATACCAATTGATGTTATTTTAATTTTGACATATTTCTAGTTAATAGTATGAGAAATCATCATTTTAAGCCAATTTACGAATCAGCGGTGAGGACTTAATAAGTATAGTCATTAAATATAGCATAGCAGTCAAACGCCTCGAAAATATTAGAGATTGAAAAGATCAATGCCTCAATATTCTTAATAAATAGTTGTTTTTTCTATCAATAATAATAATTTTATAATGGATAATTTAGGGTAGGATATATTCTCCAACGCCCTTAGTAGCAATATCAATGCATTGTAGAAATTGCAGCAGATCCATAACATGGGCCGATTGCCAAGATTCATCGAATGCTATTATCAAAAGAAGTACAAACAGAGCGTAGAATAAAGCCAATAAACATCACAAAATAATAAATAAATCAATAAAACTTATAACAACGATTTAAAGCAAAAAAGGTCTACTTTTGATCTGAAGAATAACAAAGATCTTATATTTTAGCATGGAATGCGGAAATCAGTCAAATTTCAGGCAGAAAATAAAGACGAAAAACCACATCAAATCAATAAAGCAGCACATCAGTCGGATAGTCAGCGATATCAGAAGTAAAACAGGTCATAATTGGAAATTTAAACATTGTCGCCCAACATAAAAGGCAGTTATAGTTTGGGTAAATCGAACCCTGCTAATATCAAACTGGATGCTTTGCCGAAGGTTTAAAAGCCAAATCCATCTGTCCACATGTCAAAAGTGCAAAGCGATAACTTAAAGCCATCAAAAAAGCATATATAGATGGAGGATATGAAACCATTAAAAAAATAGATGAAAAAGATAGAAAAGATAAATTTTAAATAACTCATTGAGGCAAGCAAAGAGCATCGGCTATAATTCTAAAAGATAAATTAATAAGAAACGCAGAAGCAGAATGAACTCAAAGAATATTATTTCTCTACCAAATCGATTGTATAGGAAATTATTGACAAGTATGGTATCAATTGCAGAAATATTGACAAGTACTTAAGGAAACCTGATTAAATATCCATCATGAAGGAGATCGTAGCGTCACAACAAAAACCAGAGAAATCTGTAAAATTAACTTTTAAAATGAGGATGTCGTAATAAAAAAACAAATCTGCTTAATTAGATGCTGAGATAGTCCGACTCAATAGGATTTTCAAGAACAATGAGAAAAAAATTAATAAGATAGCCACCCTAATTGAAAATTCATTCTACACTCAAGCAATAAATAGAGCATCAGATACTATCTCAGAACAATAGTAAGAAGAGTCTAGCATTGACGAACCTCTAGAGAACCCCGATCCTAAAAATCGATACAGTTATTTGATGGCACATACCAAACAAAAAAGTTGGAGTTTAAGGCAAAGAAACTAATATGAAACCAATCGAACGACATCCTTCTAATAAAAAACACCTGTAGTAAATGTAGTTGATTCTAAAAACCTCGGCCTCTAAAAAGTCCGCGAATAAATAAAGTAGTAAAACAAGGTGATTGTAAATTAGAAATTCAAAAAACTACTGATAAGCTGATTATATTTTCTTATATTGATAAAATATTGATCCTGCAATAACTAGCTGACAGTTGAATTCACAATCGCTTTTTTATCAATTATCGAATTCTTTCATTTTGCTGATTTCTCGAGACGATTGTTTCGCTAAATTGGTCCAGCTTTATGTTCTATGTTTTATTTTTTATTTCCTTATTTTGACTAATCATTCTGTCTCTGTCAGTATTTCTGGTCGGATAGGTGCAGTCAAACTCAATAAATCTCTTGAGACCCTCAGTGATATTGTCCCGAAGAGTTTAATGCTATTTTCGGTCGTATACATTTCGTTTTAATAGCTATATCTCAGTCTTCAGATGATTTTAAACATATCTCCTTTGATTTAAACAAGTGTTCATATATGTAATCTATTTGGGAGTGAGGTTTAACTTAAAAAATTGTTGAACTTATTTGTGTTATAAGGCTTCGTTATCAATGGTGCACCCAATATTTTCTGTCTCATCTCCGTATATTATCTCCTCAGAATCATTCTCTGAATTTTGTTCTTTGTGTTTGTTGGGGTTCGTAAACTAATATACATACTCTGGAGTAAATCTGCCAGCAGCTACATTCAATATATCAGTAAAATTCAAATTGAATTTATCGAATGTATCCAAATTTTATAGCTAGATATCAGGCTTTTTTGTTATTTGACCTCTCGCCTATCGGGAAAGATCCCTTTCCACTGGTGCCTTAATTTTTATATGTTTTTCGGCCATCGAACTAAAACTAAAATAATATTTATCTAAAAGGCTTTTACTCACGAGGTTGTCGCTATCATACAGTTCTTTGAATATGTTAATTGATTGGTTTTTGCGCCAATAGTAACTGTGATCTGTCATTGTTATGATCTCCTGGAAATCCATGGTGTGGTCTTGAAAAAAAGGCACAACACTGGATTCATTCTTAGCCTATTTTTGATTTTTTGATTTTTGAGTAGCGCGATGATCTACAATTGTTGATTTTTTCACTTTCTATCGCAATTGATTACTGATCCTTTGTGCATTTTATTGATCTTTAAGCAAAAGATAATTCTATCTTTTGCGGTCTATTTTGTTTTTTACTTTGATCTTGCTCATCTATACCACTATATTTTTATTGCTGACGACAGGTTTTTAATGATTATTTTAGCGAGTTGTTTGGATGGTGACTGAGCTTTTTGAATGGTCTTGACTATGGCTGAAAGGATTCCAATCAAAAGGCACATATAGGTCATTTAATCTTGATCTTTACCTCATCCTTTCCTCGGCTGTGTTCTCAATATCCAACCTGGTTTTTAGATACTATTTTTTGGTTTATGTAAGTAAGGGTCGTCTTATCTTACCATACGACTCAATTTAAGAAAAATTATAGAGTTTAATACCCTTAAACGATCTACTGAAACTTTTCGTTTTGCTGAGGATTTTGTTTCTGTTCTATTTGATATTTAACAAACTTTTATTCATTTAAAACCAATTGATTTAACTGTTTATAATAGTTAAGTCAGATTGATAAAGCTTCTCATAAAATTAATAGATTGCCCAAATCATTCATAGAAATTCAATACCCATCAAGTTCATAAATTAACTATTATATTGTGTAATTTTAATAAGGTTATTGGTCCATTCATCAGTTTAGCTTTTCGATAACTGCTGTCCAGCCTTACGGAAGACCTTCAAGATAGGGATTTCTTGGAATATACTCAATGTATTTATCCTTTGCCACGAAATTATCAAAGAAAGGACTTAGTATTCTGTCGGACTCTCCCATCTCCAGACTATACAAAGTCCTATTAAAATCAGTGATAAATCTAAAAACTGGGCTACCAATCGAATTATAGCTCTTGGTTTGATGAGTCAGAATGGCCACATTGAGCGTACGCGAATTGCCTCCTTTTTCATAGTCTCTGGCCCAAATGTTCTTCAAAATAGGAATCTATCCCCACGGCACTACTTTAAAGACTTGATTATGAATTATTCCCCATCTATAGCTCAGAATATCACTGGAACCAAACAACCTTTCTAACTCCTGTGGCAGATTCTTGAAGGCGAGAACGATGCCGGCTTCGCAAGGATGCAAATCTTTTATTTTACGAGTTTAGATACTTTCACAAACGAGATTTTCTTACTCAGTCAGCGTCCCTTTCGCAAATTTTTACAATAGGGTGAACTGATAATTCTAAAAAAAGCCGTGATTGATGATTGCATGAATTTCCTATTCGTTCAATGATACTAACTTAAATAGCGAATGCTGGAATAAATATTCCCAAACGTGATAGAAACTTGCCTCAACAGAATCTTTACCCATCACATAGTCCCAAGTCTCTAATTTCTTGAATATTTCTTCAGTTCTAGGGTTAGACCAAATTTGTCTAAAATGAGTGAGTCTTCCCAAAAACTGCGGCAAGACAGCGGCGACAAACTAATCTTTTTGATCTAATTGCATATCTCGAACGGTATTAAAATTAAACTTTTCCCCCTTCTTGATTTTGTCTTGTATAAGAGTTTATAGCCGATAGGATCTGCCTGTTACTATTTCATGAAGACTGCTTCTAAAATCGAAGTGATCGCTTGCAAATCTGTTATTACACATGGCTACATAGCCCTTTTTAGGATTGTACATGTAGGGCTTTTATTGTTTGTTAAGGTATTCACCCATTTAGTAGTCGTCCTTGTTTCCGTCCTTTATAAATGAGCCCATTTACGGTATTTTACGTTTGGGAATTGCGCCAACCGAGTGATAGCCATATGTTCCATTCGGAAAAATAAAAAAACTATCGATATTCGGATAGTTTATCTGTTCCCCAGCCACATCAAACTCCGCTTAGGTCTAAAATGTGATCATACCGGTCAAGCCAGCAGCTGAGGAGTTATCAGGTCTGAAATGAGTAGCAACTAGGGTTATGGTGTGATTATCCTTATATTTTTGGGGCAAAGGATATCCATATTTCCAATGAATATCCATATATATTGACTCCAAAGCAACTCCTCGATGTGTATGATAAAACACCTATTCAATATCCACTGCCCCTCTGACTTTAATAAGCTATTTTCTTTATCTGAATTAGTGCCATTCATCTTTAAATAGGTACTCCATTTTGCCTGATTCATTACGAACTGTTTCGTAGTAGACATCCTTATTATCAATGTATGCTGCAGTAGAACCCCAAGCTGTAATTTAAGAAATGCCGACCGAACAAGTAGGAAAACCATCAGGCATTACACAAAACTTTCTGGTTTTAACTTGGTTGTCTTCTGTTAAAAGGATTACTTCATGAGAATAAAAAAGAGATGGAATGAGGCTGCCTAAATGAGGATCACTTGCCAGGATTGGTCGTCCAGATTAGGTATGTTCACCGCCAATCACCCATCCATTTGATCCTGATCCCTGTACGGCAAATTAAATTTCAGGAAAATGAACAGAACCAAGTGATATATTATTTTTGGCCCAATTTTCCCTCAGCACTTCAGTCTGTTTATCAAAATCATAGGTTTGATACCGACCCAATTCTTTAAGTTCTTCATCACTAATGATAGTTGTATTTTTGAACAAGTTTCTGCCACCATATGTAATGGTTTTAATTCCTAAATCAAAGCCAACGGTCTCTAGCAATCTTTGCCTGGCGATTTAATAAAACCAGTCAAATTAAAGAGTGAATGACAAAAGATTTATGTTGGCAAGACAATCCTCCACTTTCCAGTCCTACCAATTCAGCCAGAAGAGGTAGAACTCGAAGGGAAGCATCTTTGAACTGCGAGCGTATTAGTTTATGCCATTAACAAACTGCTGGAGGTATTCTCTAGTTTTAGGATCAGTGTGCTATAAATTATTCTTTGCCATTTCCATAAAACCAATATTTCTCATCTCCAAATCGGATGCAACCGCGCTGGGACCAAACAGTTCAGCCAGCCTCCCCTCCAAGAACATTTTCTTAAAATAAAGTGTAAATAGTCTGTCTTGTGCCTGAGCGTAGCCCAATCCAAAAAACAAGTCATTGTAATTTTTGGCATAGATGTGCGGTAGCCCTTCGGGGTCTCTAAAAATGGTGAATTGATTATCAGTGCTGGAGGTATCTTTTTCTAGGAAGGTGAGTTTGTAAAGAAAGGTCCAGAAGAGTAGCCAGAATATGATAGTGAGTTTCCTCATTTTGTTGTATTTTAATATTAAACTATTTCTGATGATATCGGAATTTAATACAATATATTAGAAATCATATGGTTCACAAGACCTTTATGATGTCGCCTCAGCATCATCACTTTACTATTCTATCTGGCTGGGTTGGAAAAATATTATTAGGTTGATTTATCGGCGATGGGCTAGGGATTAGCCATTTTTTTGTGCGCGCTGCCAAGCCTTTTTATCTTCTCTATCGAGCCAATTTAAATAATTGATTATCGAGATCAGTTTTGCTTTTAATAATATCTCTGTTGGTGTATTTTAGAGCACCTCTCTTTAAAACATTCCCCAGTTTATTCTATATGATAGATCTGCTTGAAGTCTGACCTCCATCGTCGAGAATCTATTACCTTTGCTATTTATACTGATCTACTCGATTCAATATCTCAGAATTTATGTTGGGAGGAATGTGCTGACTGTATTTTATATACCGATCCAGCTTTAGCACAACTTTATTGTTGGCCTCTATCTTGAAGCGCATCAATCTGTTTTTTAACTCTACGGATTTATTGTAATCTTTGGTGAGGTTCAAGCAGCTAATTGAAGGACCTGCTGACTTCAACTTATTGCTGATTCGACTATTTTAGATTTGCTGCTCCTGCATTTTTGATTTGGTACTCAACGAACGCCAAAATTTTAATTCTTTGCTTTTGTTGGATTCTCCTCGAAAACTCAAGCTTGACTTTATTTTGCCTATCTTTTGAGTCAACACTGAATTTTATCTGAGAATATTGCAACTTTTAGAGTTGTTTTTCTTTATATAGACTTATAAGTTCTGACGAACCTTGTCCATATGTCCGAGGTGATTATTAGCAGAGCGAGGACTGGCTATTTCGGATGTGATTGTGGTTAATTTTCGTTTATGGTTAAGGTAGTTGTTCTTCTGTTGATACAACTGCGTAAGAGAGGGGCATATGATGGTATTGCTCTTCATATGATGGAAATATTTGTTGCAATATTCGATTAATATATTGTTAAAAAGTATATAAATTTATTTGATTCCTTCCATGACTGCTTTCAACATCATTATTAATTGACTCCTTTATTATCAGACTATAAGCGAGAAATTACCACAGCACTGTCCTGAAATTGATTGAGGTCGCTCTTATTTCTGCGATTCATCATGAAGTGGTTCTTTTTCTGCGAAGATGGTCCCCATATCTGATAAAATCGTTAGTTGATTGACTTCTTACCGCCTTTCCATTTCTTTAGAATTTGCTATATTCTGCCATTTATATGCACATTATTGGTCTTAATAACATTTTATGTCTTTATATATATTAGCTTATTCGTCTGTTTTACCTACTTTACATACGGCAGCAAAGGCTTGCTATCTACCGACTCATTTATCAAAGTATCTTTAGAGTGTTATTTACTCATTTGATTAAAATTACTGGAAACATAAGAGCATAATTGTTGGTGGTGTTGCTTAAAGGCACTAATGGAACATTCTTCATGTTGAGAGTCAAGTTCTTCCAACTAATCCATGCCCAATTTGGAAGCAGTTAAGCCTCCTTTAATCTAATCGTAATGGTGTCGATAGTTAATTTTGAGAGCTGACGATACTTATTTAAGAGTTGATTGCGAATGTTGAACTGTCTTAATCTTGGGCCTGGTTTTTTCCTATTTTAGCTGGAGGATACATTGACGATCAAGTGTAAAGAGATATCATTTTAAAATTTTAGCCTTTGTTCATTTTATGAGGGGAAATATCGCTGCTTTCTCCAATTGATCAAATTAAATTTACTGATAGCTCCATCACGGCTGTCATTATTAACATTTTTAAACTGAATCATCACATTTATACCTTGATCGCTGAATATTTAACCTCAGGGTTTTTAATAGATGCCGAACTAGTTTAGCAGCGATTCATGACTGCTGAGATCGGCTATGTTCGATATCGGTGTCCTTTCATCACTAAAATTATTATATCCAAATAAAGTTATCCTGCCCTTTGATTTCAATAAAATTATAAATGTTTCAATTACCGATTGATCATTTAATGCGTTCCCCTGTCATCTGATCATTCCTCACCACTTTCCTTCTCCGTCTCGAGCTTCTTCCGGAACAGTTCGAACATAACGTTCATCTTCTTTTCACTATAGTCTTCCTTGAGATATTCATCGATTGGGAACCACTCGATCATGTTGCTTTTGACCTGTTTAGCAATCCAGTACTCGATTCCCGTGAATTCCGTATGCGATTTTAATTTTTATAGGTAGTAAAGATAGTAAAAGTAGTCCCAAATGCTGTGCTTGTAGTCTATATGATGATCAAAGTCTTAGTTTTTCCTCTCAATCGAAGATTTATCAGCGTAGCAGATGAAACAACGATTACGCTTTTAGTTTTATATTTTTTATTTCTTATTTCTGAGTTAAGCGAATTTATCAATGATGATAGCCGCGATGATATTGGTCAGCAGGATATCGAAAAACGCCCAGTAAATCACATCGGAGAAGAATCTGCCATAGTGACTGCTATCTCCCTCTCTACTGGGACTCTCACCGATGATTCTTTGCGTATAAAGAGATTCGATACAGGTGATAATAGTTGTGCAGTGAGAAGTTATATGTTCGATGTCTATATCTATCGATTCGTTTTAGTACAGAACCTTAATATAGTTATTGATCGAAAGAAAGCCAAAGATGAAGGAAAAGGCAGTGGCCAGTAAACATACAATCAGTAGCTTGCCCCAAGTTAGACGAATGGCGGTCAAAATACTTGAAAGCAGCTCAATCTTGGCAAATATATAGAGGATAACGAGAGAGTAAAGACGAAGTTCGAAGAAACAGGAGATGAAGGACAGCATAAGAAGTAATAAGGCATGAAGGGAGGTGCTTTCCTCGAAGTAAATTTATTTGAAGAGAAGATAGTAGACTTTCCATTAAAAGATAGGTTGGTTCTACAAATACTTATGCTTTTCCTTCAGTTTTTACTTGGTGATAGGACTAATGTTGACTCCCCAAAGAATGAAATAGATCACAGCAACGATGAACTCCATCAGTGCCAATCCCTGAACAATATTAGTTTCCATTTGATCCATCGCAATGCCCATCTTATTGACTGTAAAGAAAAACAGCTGCAGAGAAATCAATACAAAACAAAGCCACACGGAGAAGTCAAACATGTTGGTGATGCCTTTCTCCGACATAATGAGCTGTCTTGATTTTCGGTTGAGGATGTCTTGGTTGACGATATGCCGTGAATTGATTAAATCTCTCAGTTTTTAGTTTCGACTCTCGTGTTCCGAAGATTTATTAATGAAGAAAATTTTAGTTGACTCACTGAGGTACCCAAAAATGGGTCGATAGCAGAAATATATGTTTGTGAGTTGTCCTTTGAAGTTGACCTCAATCTCACGTATCTTCTTGTTGACTTCAATCAATATCTCCTTTTCCTCGTTAACAAAATAGTT
>Ga0302280_1003007_pt1 | contig 12460 bp, 10 predicted proteins | sample III_Fen_E1_1_FD_198771 | JGI IMG/M metagenome (GOLD analysis project Ga0302280, IMG submission 198771) | Peat permafrost microbial communities from Stordalen Mire near Abisko, Sweden - III_Fen_E1_1 | ecosystem: Environmental > Terrestrial > Soil > Wetlands > Permafrost | place: Sweden: Abisko...
CCGGTGTTTTTCCGAACACAAACGCGGTCCAATCCTATCAAATAGGTTTTGCCCAGGGGACCTGCAACGACGGGACAAATATCTACCGGTTCAATACAACCCAAATCCTGCAATTGAACTCAAGTTACCAAAATATTGGAGGTTTGTATATCGGCAGCAAATTGATCACAAATGGACTGAACAATTTAGTGGGGCTTCATCTTGGCGACCCAGATTGTTATCAGGGATACATTTACGCCCCCATGGAAGATCATGTGGGTGCTCCACAGGGTTCGGCGAATATTGACGTCGCCATATTCACCGCGCCGAATTTGATCCGTTGCTCGGCGATTTCGATCTCAAATTATCAGTCCGAAGCTTCAGCCGTTTGCATTGACCCGGCATTCTCGAACTCGGTCACAATGTTTGTCACGAGCTGGGTGAGCGTTTCCACCAACGACGGGATATACGAATACAATGTCAATAATTTGACCAACATCACGTTTGTCGGTGTGTTGCCGATGACCCGGAACATACCAAGGATGCAGGGCATTATTTGTGTCAACGGGATGCTTTATGTCATAGGCGACAACGGGCCGGCGGGCGAAGTGTATCAAGTCAACCCGACCAACGGCGCTGTAGTGCATCTGGCGCAACTTAACATTCCCGGTGAAACCGAATGGGAAGGGTTGGATTATTACCAAGGCTTTCTGGTCGCCGCCGAAGCCACCACGGGCACAGCCAACGCATACGACTTTTTTGGCGTTCTCACCGTCAGCAACCAGAACATTAACGGCACGGTGAAGGACAGCAATAATCGTCCAATCGCAGGCGCAGGTGTGATTGCCAATGCGACAATCAGCGGCACCAACCAGATGGCAAGCGTGGACACCGACACCAATGGTAATTATTCGATGATCGTTTCCGGCGGCAACTGGAGCGTGGCGGTGAATTGCAGCAGTGGCAGCGACAGTTTGGACAACATTCTTGGCAGCGGAAATTATACGTGCCCGAACAGCCAGAATGTTCCGGGAATCTACTATAATGCCACGGCAAATTTTATCGTCCAGTTTTGCAATGTTTCCATCGTCAACGCTTCGTCGCTCCCCGCCGGTGCGGTCGGTTTTCCCTATAATCAGACCTTGCAGGCTTCCAGTTGCAATCCAAGCTTCACCTGGGCTCTAACCGGCGGTTCCCTGCCTGCAGGGTTGTCCCTGTCCACCAACGGAGTCGTTTCCGGAACGCCCTCGGGTTCCGGCGGCGTTTTTAATTTCACCGTTCAGGTCACCGACGGCAACGGTTCATCAGCCTCCCAGACCTTTTCCCTGAACATCAGCAACTATCGGATTCACGGTTCGGTAAGAGACAGCCGCAATAATCCCGTTGTTGGTGTCGGGGTGTTCGCTGCGGCGATCAACCTCACGAACCTGGCGACAGCCGTGGTTACCGACACCAACGGTAATTATTCTCTGAATGTCATCAACGGCAGTTGGAGCGTTGCGTTGAATGACAACAGCAGCAGCAATAGTTTGAACAGTCTCGGCAGTTATGCCGATCCGGCCAGCCAGGTTGTCAGCCTTGTAAACAACACGGCCACCGCCAATTTCGTCGTCCAGACTTGCGACGGCGTCTCAATCATCACACCTTCGTCGCTCCCCGCAGGCGAGGCAGGCGCCTTTTACAACCAGGCCTTGCAGGCTTCCAGTTGCAGTCCGGTTTTCACCTGGTCAAAAACTGAAGATCCTCTGCCGCCGGGATTGTCGTTGACCCCGGACGGGGTTCTTTCCGGCACACCCACCGGTCCCGGCGGCGTGTTTAATTTCAGTGTCAATGTCACTGATGGAAACAATTTAACGACCAACCAGACGTTTTCTTTGGGCGTCAGCAATGCGGTTCAAATTGCGACCACGTCCCTGGCCGACGGCACTGCCTGCAACGTGACGCTTTCCGCCAGCAACGGGCTGCCGCCCTATGTTTGGTCCCTGAGTCCCGGCTCCGCCAGCCTGCCGGCGAACCTGACGCTGACGACCAACGGCCTGCTTTCAGGCACGGCGACGGCTACCGGCACGTTCAATTTCAGCGTGCGCGTTACGGACGCACTTGCCGGCGTCGCCGATCAACTGCTTGCCATCAATCTCTTTCAACCGCTGACCATCAGCGTCAGCGGCAATCAAATCAGCGTTCTTTGGCCCGCTGCGGCCACGAATTATGTTTTACAAACCACCACCAACCTGGTTTCGCCGGACTGGGAGGCGGTGGCCGGCGCCATGCCGGGTAGCGCATACACCTTCAGCAACGGGGCTCCTGCAGCCTATTTCCGGTTGCAATAAGCCGATAATTCCTTTGAGACAGGATTTAAGACGCGCGCTTTTTCAAAACCGCATCGGGCGGCAAACGCAAGTCGTCTTCCGCGCCTTTGCGTTGCGGCAGCCATTCGATGATGCGGCTGATGGCGAGCTGCACGGCTTCATCGGAACTGCGCGGCAGAATGTATCCTGCCTTGCGGATTTTGGACGAATCCATCCGCGACTGCGCCACGTCGCCCGGCCAGCCGCCGGCGGTGCTGCCGTAAATAATTTTTGTCCGTCCTTTGAACCCGAGCTGTTCCACCAAATCCTCGGCGATGAAGCGCACGGAACTGGCGCCGTCGGGCGCGACGTTGAAGACATCGAATTTTGACGGCGGGAGTTCCAGGCATTTCCGCCCGGCAAACCGCAGCGCTCCGACGAGGTCGCGGACATAGACGTAGGGTTTCGCCTGAAGGCCGTTGCCGAGGACTTTCAGTTCGGCGGAATTCTTCGCGAGCTGCTTCATGAAATCGTAAATCGCGCCGTGCGTGGTGCGGTCGCCGACGATGTTGCCGAAGCGCAGGATGATGGCGCGCAGTCCGAACGTGGCGCAGAACGCGGTGATGAGCGCTTCCGCCGCGACCTTGCCGGCGCCATACAAACTCACGGGCAAGCACGGGCCGAGATTTTCATGTGTTACGGTCGTTCCGACGTCGCCGTAGACCGTGCCGGAGCTGGACGTGATAATTTGCGGAACGGAATTGCGCCGCATGGCCTCGAGGACGTTGTAGGTGACGACGGTTTCCTGCTCCAGGTCGAGCCTGGTGTTGGCGATTCCCCAGCGGGCGTCTGGATTGGCTGCGAGGTGAAAAACCTGATCGACGCCTGCGAAGCGCGGAACAGCTTTTTCCAGGTCGAGCAAATCAAGCTGGATTATTTTCAGCCGCGGATCGTTTTTGTGCTGATCGAGATGCTCGAGCCGGCCGGAGGAAAAATTGTCGAGCACGCGGATTTCTTTTGTCTCCGGCTCGGCGAGCAGCAGGTCAATCAAGTGCGAGCCGATGAAGCCCGCGCCACCCGTGACGATGTAAATGGAATTGTGCGCCATGAATTGCAGCAAGTATTTGCGCGGCGCGGCGAACGTCAATGATTATTCGCGAAACAAAACGGAAACACGTTTCTGACGGCAATTTTGTTTGAGTGAAAGCTGACATTTTGTTATCTCAATGCTGGAACTACGCGCGCATGAACGAAAAGCAAAGCAAAGAATCGCCGCCGGACTGGTGGGCGGACATGGTCGGGTGCTGGCACCGGCTGCCAAACAAGGCCTTTTTCTTCGCGCTGCTGGCGGTGTGGCTGCTGCTGTTCCAGTTTTGGGGCAACTCCATTTTGGGCTACTTCCATTCGTCGTCGTTGTTCGGATGGCTTTACTATGTCTATAACATTGGTGGTGGCGACAAGGCGGTCGACGACAGTTACGGCAACATCATGCCGTTTCTGGTTGTCGTACTTTTCTGGTGGAAGCGCAAGGAGCTGCTCGCGTTGCCGTTGAAAATCTGGTGGCCGGGGTTGTTGATGCTTGCGCTTGCGGGGGTGTTGCACATTGCCGGTTTTCTGCTCCAGCAGCCGTTGATTTCCATCGTTGCCCTGTTTGCAGGGATTTACGCGTTGATGGGGATGGCGTGGGGATACGAATGGCTTTTGCACAGTGCGTATCCATTTTTTCTCTTTGTGTTTTCCATCCCGCTGACGGCGCATCTGAATTTCATTTTATTCCCGCTGCGGCTGCTCGTCTGTCAATTGGTGGAAATGGTGTCGCATCTGGTTGGAATCGGCGTCATACGCCAAGGCACGCAGCTCTTGGATCCGTCGGGGAATTACGGTTACGACGTGGCGGCGGCTTGTGGCGGCATGAGAAGTTTGATTGCCATTTTTCTGCTGGCTACGGTTTTTGCGTTCGGCACTTTTCGTTCGCCGTGGAAAAGACTTGTTTTGATGGCTGCGGCGCTGCCATTTGCAATCCTCGGCAACATGGCGCGTCTGTTGTGCATCATCATCGCGGCTGAAATGGGCGGGCAGAAGTGGGGCGACTATGTCCACGAAGGCGGTCCATTTGGGATAATCAGCCTGCTGCCATATGTTCCGGCGATTGTCGGGCTGCTGGTTGCCGGCAGGCTGATGGAGAAACCGGTTGAAAAGAAACACGCATGAACAATCAAAAGCTGCTGATATTTTTTGCCGCGCTGATTTTGATGGCGGGAACTGCGGGCTTGCTGGTGCACCTCAAGTTGAATCAAAAACTCGGCGTGCCGGGCATCAAATTCGATCCGATTCCCGGCAGCGTGCAGGTGAAGATTGCCCTGCCTGAGCGCGTCCTGGATTTCACCTCGACAAACATTCCGGAGCCGGAAGTTGTTCTGGGTTATCTGCCCAAGGACACGAGCTATGCCGAGCGGCTCTACCAGTCGCCCGACGGCGTGCTTATGACCGGGACAATTGTTTTGATGGGTGCGGACCGGACGAGCATCCACAAGCCGGACTATTGTCTGCCGGGTCAGGGCTGGCACATTGATTCAAAAAATGTCGTCAATGTTCCGGTAGGCGGCGCGAAGCCTTACGAACTGCCCATTGCGAAATGGCTCATCAGCGCCAACTTTCAAGGCCCCGATGGCCGGACGGAGAAGCGCAGCGGCATTTATGCGTTCTGGTTCGTTGCGGACAAGGAGCAGACGCCGGAGTTCTACGGCTATTTGAAACTGCTTACACACGATTTGCTGTTCACCGGCGTTTTGCAGCGCTGGGCTTATGTCAGCTATTTTTCAACATGCGAGCCGGGACAGGAGGGCGCGGCGTTTGGACGCATGGAAAAATTGATCGGGGCGTCCGTGCCGGAATTTCAACCGCCGCCAAGCAATCTGTGACGCTTAAAAGAATTTGAGTTCAGGCACGGATTATATATTATGAGTGACGTTGTTTTGTCTCTGAAATAATATGTTGCGACGTGACCGCCAGATTCGGGCGCAAATCCACCAGTTGGCCGATGCCATGGTGTTTGCCTTCAGTTTTTGGCTGGCCTATGCGCTGCGCACCAATCCCCAGATCATCGAATGGATGAGACTGGATCCGGTTTCTGCAGATACCACCTTCGACAATCTTGCGTGGCTGTTCCTTGCGTTGATCATCGGGGGCCCGCTGATTCTCGAGTCGCAGAATTTTTATAGCCGCGCCCCTCTTTGCCTGCGTGCCAACTTTCTCTGGCCGCTTTCCAAGGGCTGTATGCTCACAACCGTCGGGCTGGCGGTGACGACTTACGCCTTTCACATGAACTCAATAGTCCCTCGCGGCATGATTGCGTTTTTCTGCGGCATCAGCTTCTCGCTGATCTGGTCGAAGGAAGAACTGGTGCGGCTGATTTTGCGGAGCAACGTGGCTCAATCCCAATACAGACGCCGGTTCATTCTCGTCGGCTCGCAAAAGGAAATCAACCGGATGTGCGTCGAATTGGAAGGGCGCAAGGACGAAAGCGTCGCCATCATCGCCCAGTTCGATCTCACCGCCCATGCGCTGCCGCAGCTCATCCAGATGCTTCACGAGCATTCGGCCTACGGCGTGATTTTGAACGCCCGCCACACCTACTTTGAGCAGGTCGAAAATGTGATCAAGGCCTGCGAACTCGAAGGCGTCGAGGTCTGGCTTGTCGCGGATTTTTTCAGCACGCAGATTTCCCGCACGACCCTCGATGAGATGCTGGGCCACCCGCTGCTCATATTTCGCACCGCTCCTGAAATTTCGTGGCAAAGTTTTGCCAAACACGCCATCGATTTCATAGGCGCGTTTTTGATGCTGCTGATTTTGATTGTTATTCCGGTGATCCCTTTGATTGCGCTGGCGATCAAGCTGGCTTCGCCCGGCCCGGTTTTTTTCCGGCAGCAACGTTCCGGCCAGAACGGCGCGCCGTTTACGGTATATAAATTTCGCACCATGGTCACCAACGCCGAACAGTTCAAGCATGAGCTTGAGGCGATGAACGAAATGACCGGGCCTGTCTTCAAGGTCACCAACGACCCGCGCGTCACCCGGCTCGGGAGATTCCTACGCAAATACAGCCTGGATGAACTGCCGCAGCTTTGGAACGTCCTGCGCGGAGAGATGAGCCTCGTCGGCCCGCGTCCGCTGCCCGTGGATGAAGTCAAGCGATTCAACGACCTTTCCCATCGCCGTCGCTTGAGCGTCAAGCCCGGGCTGACCTGTCTCTGGCAGGTAAAGGGGCGCAACAAGATTTCTGATTTCAAGGACTGGGTTCGACTCGACCTCGAATACATTGACACATGGTCGATTTGGCTCGACCTGAAAATTCTGCTGCTCACCATTCCCGCCGTCCTGCGCGGCACGGGGGCAAAATAAAATTCGTAGCGGGACCGTTTAATCGTTGAATCGGTGTCGCACTTCAATACGATATAACAACTAAACGGTTCGCGATTTAACGATTAAACAAGATGAAAAAAACTTCAGTCGTCACTGGTGCCGCCGGATTTCTTGGCTCGCATTTGACAGATTTGCTATTGTCGCGGGGCCACAAGGTCATCGGCCTGGACAATTTTGTCACCGGCAGCGTTGACAACATCTCGCACCTTGGCGGCAACCCGGATTTCAAGTTCATCCAGCAGGATGTCACCGAATTTATTTTCCTCGACTGCCCGGTGGATTACGTCTGGCACTTTGCCTCGCCCGCCAGCCCGATTGATTATCTGAAAATACCGATCCAGACCATGAAGGTCGGATCGCTCGGTACGCACAAGGCGCTTGGCGTTGCCAAAAATAAAAACGCCCGATTCCTCGTCGCCTCCACCTCGGAAATTTACGGCGATCCGCTCGTTCATCCGCAGACCGAGGAATACTGGGGCAATGTCAGCACCATCGGCCCGCGCGGCTGTTACGACGAGGCAAAGCGTTTTGCCGAAGCACTGACGATGGCGTATCACCGCGAACACAAGGTCGAGACGCGCATTGTTCGCATATTCAACACCTATGGCCCAAGAATGCGGTTGAACGACGGTCGCGTTGTCCCGGCATTTATCAGCCAGGCGTTAAAAAACAAGCCGATCACCGTTTTTGGAAAAGGGACGCAGACCCGCAGTTTTTGCTACGTCTCGGATTTGATCGAGGGAATTTACCGGCTGATGATGAGCGATTACGATCTGCCCGTGAACATCGGCAACCCGGTGGAAATGACGATGCTGCAATTCGCCGACGAAATCATCCGCGCGACCAAATCCAAAAGCAAAATCGTCTTCAAGCCGCTGCCGCAGGACGATCCGAAACAGCGCAAGCCGGACATTTCAAAGGCAAAGAAAATTCTAAAGTGGGAGCCGAAAGTTGTGCTCGCGCAGGGACTCACGGACACTATTGCGTATTTCCGCACCAAAGTTTGAAATGTAGGAGACGACGTAATGAGTCTCCAACTTTTCAAAATTTGAGTCTCGTTACCTCTGCTCCTAGCAATTAAATTGAGCGCAGATGCTTTTCCGCGCCCGACAATTTGAATTTGTTTACCCACGGCCGGCGCTCGTCATGGGCATCGTCAACGTCACGCCCGATTCCTTTTCCGACGGCGGAAATTTTTTTGATTCAAGCAAGGCGGTTCAACATGCGCTGGAACTTGTCGAACAAGGCGCGGAAATTCTGGACATCGGCGGCGAATCCACGCGGCCCGGCGCAAATCCGGTTTCTGAAAAGGAAGAATTGCGCCGTGTGATTCCTGTCATCGAAAAGCTGGCTGCAAAAATCAAGATTCCGCTTTCCATTGACACGATGAAACCCGCCGTCGCGCGTGCCGCCCTCGAAGCGGGCGCAAGCATCGTCAATGATGTCGGGGCAAACCGCAGCGATGTTGAAATGTGGCAGATTGTTTCGGAATTTCGAGCCGGTTATATTTGCATGCACGCGCCGCCGGTTTTTCACAAGTTGCAAAAGCAAAAGAACATTCTGCTCGAAGTCAGGAAGTTTTTTCGCGGGCGTTTTGAAAAATTGAGGGCGTCCGGAATTTTACCGGAGCAGATCGTTTTTGATCCTGGAATAGGTTTCGGGAAAACCCTGGGGCAAAATTTGCAGTTGCTCGCGGGCCTGCGAAGTTTTAAAAAACTGAAACGTCCATTGCTGATCGGCGTTTCGCGCAAGTCGTTCATCGGAAAATTGCTTGGTGCAAACGTGAATGAACGCTTGCCAGCTTCGCTTGCGTGCGCGAGTCTGGCGGTGGTCGGCGGCGGCGTTCAGATCGTCCGCGCGCACGACGTTGCGGAAACCGTCCGGGCCGTGCGCATGACGGAGGCAATTGTAGCGGCGGTCTGTGACCGCCGATAAACTTTTGCGACGGTCACAGACCGCCGCTACAAAAATAATGTGGGCTTACTTCCAAAGTGATTACGGCTGGCGTGCCGCGCTGGAAATTTTGATCCTCGCGGTCGTGATTTATTTCATGTCGCGCTTTTTGCGCGGCACGCGCGGCTGGCCGGTGGTCATCGGGTTTGTCATTGTGATGCTGGCGTTGGAACTGGTCACGACTCTTCTGAATTTGCAGGTGTTGCGCTCGCTCCTCGAAAGCGCGTCCTGGTTCATCGTGGTTGGCGCAATTGTTATTTTTCAACCGGAACTTCGCCGGATGCTGGCCGAGCTTGGAAATCTGCCGCTTTTTGCCAGCGCGCATGAGCAGCGCGAAAGCATCGAGGTCGTCATCCAGACCTGCGAGCGTCTTTCCGAGGTGAAGATCGGCGCGCTCATAGCCATCGAACAGTCCATCCAATTGCACGAGGCCGTCGAGTCCGGCGTGCCGGTGAATTGCGACGCGACGCCGGAAATGCTCGAGACGATTTTTTTCCCGAACAACGCCATTCATGACGGCGGCGTGATTTTGAAGGGCGACAGGATCGCCTATGCCGCGTGCATTTTTCCGCTGACGACGCGACAGGACTTGAACAAGTCGCTCGGCACGCGCCATCGCGCGGCGATCGGCCTGAGCGAGGAGACCGATGCGGTCATAATCGTCGTTTCCGAGGAGACCGGCTTGATTTCGCACGCCTACAAGGGACAGCTCGTGCGCGGCGTGACGCTGGAGGAACTGCGCGCGTTCCTGACCTCGGTGCTTGTGCAGTCGGGAAAATCGCGCGGGGCCGTGGAATGGCTCCGCAAAAATTTCAGCGAGCGTTACAAGCCAAGCGCGGCGGTCATCACCAAAAGCGAGCTGCGCCCGGGCGTGAAGCGTTTCGTCAACCCAAACTGATTTTTCACGATGCGCGACTGGCTCACAAAAGACATTGGTTGGAAAATATTCTCGGTGATATTGGCGCTGGTCGTCTGGGTGACCGTCCATAACATTTATCAGGAGCCGGGCGCGGCGACGGCCCGCGCGCGAGAGAACACCTACGGCGACCTGCCGGTGCTCGTCGTCTCAGAGGCGGCGGACGTGCATGATTTCCGCGTCTTGCCCGCCACGGTTTCCGTGACTGTCAGCGGCCCGCCCGAGGCGATGTCCACTTTGCAGGCAAATGAAATCCGCGCGACCGTTGACATGACGGTCGGGAAGGAATTACGCCGTAAAGTGGAGGTATCAATGCCGCCCAGCGTGACGCTCGTGGCCGTTGAACCGTCGCACGTCAGCGTGATTGTGCCGCCTCCAAAAAACAAAACTCCATGAGCAAGCAGAAAAAAATCTTCGGCACCGACGGCGTCCGTGGCACGGCGAACGTCGAACCTGTCACAGCGGAAACCGCTCTGAAGCTCGGACGCGCCGCCGCGCACGTTTTCAAAAATCTTGAGTCTCAATCGCGCGGTCGTGGCAAATACAAGATTGTCATCGGCAAGGACACCCGGCTTTCCGGCTACATGCTCGAGAACGCGATTTCGTCCGGCATCCTTTCGATGGGCGTGGACGTTCTTTTCATCGGACCGCTGCCGACGCCGGGCGTCGCCTATGTCACGCGCAGTTTGCGCGCGGACGCGGGCATCGTCATCACAGCCTCGCACAATCCTTACGAGGACAACGGCATCAAATTTTTCGGCGCCGACGGCTTCAAGCTGGACGACAAGATTGAAAACGAAATCGAAGGACTCGTTTTCGGCGGCGAGATTGAAAAAGTCCGCCCGACCGCCGGTGAAATCGGCAAGGCCGTCCGCATTGACGACGCGCTCGGCCGCTACATCGAATTTGCGAAATCCAGTTTCCCGCGCCGCATGACGCTCGAAGGCTTGCGCGTCGTCGTGGATTGCGGGCACGGTGCGGCCTACAAATCCACGCCGTCCGTGCTGCACGAACTCGGCGCGGAAGTGATCGTCTACGGCCATCGCCCCGACGGCACGAACATCAACAAGGATTGCGGCTCCATGCACCCGGCGCAGATGTGCCACAACGTCGCCGAACACAAGGCGCACATCGGCATCGCGCACGACGGCGACGCCGACCGCGTTCTGCTCTGCGACGAAAATGGAAAGCTGATTGACGGCGACGACATCATGGCCATCGCCGCGCTCGACATGCTCGCCGAAAAAACTCTGGCCAAAAAAACCCTGGTGGCGACCGTGATGAGCAACGCCGGCCTGGAAACCGCGATAAAATCCGCCGGCGGAAAAATGATCCGCACCGCCGTCGGCGACAAGAACGTGATTGACGAGATGCTCAAGCACGGCTTCAACTTCGGCGGCGAGCAGAGCGGGCATCTGATCTTCCGCGATTTCGGCACGACGGGCGACGGACTTGTCGCCGCGCTGCAGATTTTGCGCATCATGAAGGCCAAGGGCCATCCGCTCTCAAGGCTCGCGAAATGCTGGACGCGCTTCCCGCAGCTCGTGACCAACGTGAAAGTGCGCGAGAAAAAACCGTTTGAGCAGCTCGATGACGTGGTGAAGCTCGTGGCCGGTGCGGAAAAGGAATTGAAATCCGCCGGCGGGCGCGTGCTGTTGCGCTATTCCGGCACCGAACCGAAGGCGCGATTGCTGCTCGAAGGCCGCGACGCGAAAGTTCTGGAAAGCTGGTCAAAAAAAATCTGCGGCGCTATTCAGAAGCAGATTGGTGTGTGAGTGAATTCAATCAACGAAAGGCTAAATATGTCCAGAGAATCAAGGTCAAAAGCATTGCGACTACGACTTGAGTCCGGTCTCCTAAAGCGTGGCGGGAAAAAATCAAAAGTGGCTGGCGCGGCAGAATGGAGAAGGAATCTTGGAAAAGGACGTTCCAATTAGGCTTTGTGAATCATCCGAAAAAACCAAATAGGGTTCTTTGCGCACTTCAGATAATCGAGGGAATTTTAGGGTTGGCTGTGCCTATTTTTGTTTTGTGGACGGGATTTTCAGTGGTTTCAACAATTCCTCAATGGTGGCTGAAGATATTTATCGCAATACCATTTATTGTCATCGGTGGTGGCTTCGGCAGCATCATGGCTTTCTTGATTTGGCGAGACTTAAGGAAATAGAATTTCAAATTAAGCCTCTGCTTCTGCCATTTCGTAAAGTCCAGAATAGTTTTTCAACCACGGACCTGCCGCGAAGGGGCGCGAGCACGGCGGGTTGAACACGGATAGCATCCGTAGATTTCGCAAACAATTCAAATCCCCACGGTTGTTTTATCCCGCCGCATCCAGTCGCAGCAGGTAATGGCCGAAATCCACCACCGGTTGGCCGGGCGTGGGAAGATATTGCCGCACGAGTTGATAGACGCCGCCGCGCCCCCGCTCCAGCAGCCCCGCCCGGTGCAAGACCTGTAGATGTTTGATGCCGTTTTCGTAGCTGCAGCCGCCGACCGCCGCAAGTTCGGCAATCGTCCGCACCTCGCCGCAGGTCAATTCCTTGAGCATTTTCCAGCGGGACAACTGGCTGATGGCCCGAAGCGATTGTTGGAGGTTGGGCAACGGCCTGCCCGCGACATTTTTGGGAGTTCCGGCATCTGGATTCATGCGGAAAACCTTAAAAACCGAGCATCTGGATGTCAATAACGGATTTCTTCTTCTGTCGGCGGGATGGATTTTTATTCAAGCAGGAATGCTTTTTAATTAAGCAGTATAGATTATTACTTCGGCGGGATGGAAATGTAATGCGGCGGGAATGCTTCTTTAATCGGCGGGAACGCTGTATTTGTCGGCGGGAACGCTCTTTAAGACGACGGGATTGCTTTATATATCGGCGGGAGTGCTTTTTCTTTCGGCAGG
>Ga0302280_1003014_pt1 | contig 12430 bp, 14 predicted proteins | sample III_Fen_E1_1_FD_198771 | JGI IMG/M metagenome (GOLD analysis project Ga0302280, IMG submission 198771) | Peat permafrost microbial communities from Stordalen Mire near Abisko, Sweden - III_Fen_E1_1 | ecosystem: Environmental > Terrestrial > Soil > Wetlands > Permafrost | place: Sweden: Abisko...
CCCTTTTCAGGGAAGTTTTTACACTTCTAATGATGGAAACAGTCAAAGTTGGAATTTAGCATTAACAACACTTGTTGCCAATTCATCTTTTTGGAATTCTTTCACATATTTTACAATGGCTAGTGGAAGTACTACTGTATTAGTTTTTAATAATAGTGCGTTTTGGAATAATGCGTCTACTTTTACTGGTGCAAATAGTGCAAATTATCTAGCATTATACACAGCAGTTTCTGCTAATTCTTCAGTTTGGGGCCTTGCTACAAATCCTGGTACTAATCAAGTAGTAACATTTGTACAATTACAGAGTGCATTTTGGAATAATTCTTGTACATTTACTGATGCAAATTCTGCCAACTACCTAGCACTTTATACTACCGTTTCCGCTAATTCTTCTGTATGGGGAAGTGGTGGTGGTGGTTCAGGAAATGCTTATGTCAATGCATTAGTTAATGCTAATTCTGCATTTTGGAATAATTCTGATACTTTTTCCAACTCAACATCTGCTAATTATCTGGCTTTATATACAACAGTTTCGGGAAATAGTGCTACATGGGGTGCTGGTGCTAATCCTGCATTACCTGCAGTCATTACGTTTGTAGAAAACAATTCGGCTAATTACTACAGTTTATATACCGTTGTAAGTTCGAATTCTTCAGTTTGGGGTTCTGGGAGTAACCCAGCATTACCAGCGGTTATTACCTTTGTAGAAAACAATTCGGCTAATTATTATTCACTTTATACAGCGGTTAGTGCCAATTCCTCTGTTTGGAGTTCAGGAAGCAATCCCGCTCTTCCTTCAGTAATCACTTTTGTACAAACAAATTCAGCTTATATTTTAAATGAAGTTAATTTAGTAGCATCTAATTCTGCATTCTGGAACAATTCTGATACTTTTAGTAATTCAACTTCTGCTAATTATTTGGCTTTATATACCGCCGTAAGTTCAAATAGTTCTACTTGGGGTGGTGGAGGTTCAGGAAACTCTTATGTTAATGCACTGGTTAATGCTAATTCCGCCTTTTGGAACAATGCATCCACATTTACTGACAATAATTCCGCTAATTACTTAGCTTTATATACTACAGTTTCTGGGAACTCTTCAATATGGGGATTAGCAAGTAACCCTGGTACAAATGCTGTAGTGACCTTTGTAGAGTCGAATTCGGCCTATATATTGAACGAGGTTAACTTAGTAGCATCTAATTCTGCATTTTGGAATAATTCTGATACTTTTTCCAACTCAACATCTGCTAATTATCTCGCTTTGTATACAACAGTTTCGGGAAATAGTGCTACATGGGGTGCTGGTGCTAATCCTGCATTACCTGCAGTCATCACGTTTGTAGAAAATAATAGTGCAAATTATTATGCACTTTATACTGCTGTTTCCGCAAATAGTTCAACATGGGGAGCAGGAGGTGGTTCAGGAAATGCTTATGTTAATGCATTAGTTAATTCTAATTCAGCCTTTTGGAATAATGCATCCACATTTACTGACAATAATTCGGCTAATTATCTAGCTTTATATACCACAGTTTCTGGAAACTCCTCAATATGGGGATTAGCAAGTAACCCTGGTACTAATTCAGTAGTTACTTTCGTACAATCAAATTCCGCATATATTTTAAATGAAATTAATTTAGTTGCAGGAAATTCTGCATTTTGGAATAATGCTTCTACTTTCACTGATAATAATTCGGCTAATTATCTAGCCTTATATACTGCAGTTAGTGCTAATTCTGCTACATGGAATTCAGGAAGCAATCCCGCCTTACCAAATATAATCACATTAGTTGAAAATAACTCCGCTTTTTGGAACAATTCCGATACTTTTAGCAATTCAACTTCTGCTAATTATTTGGCACTTTATACTGCAGTTAGTGCAAATTCTTCCACATGGGGTTCAGGAAGTAATCCTGCGTTACCTGCGGTCATTACGTTTGTTGAAAATAACAGTGCAAATTATTATAGTTTATATACTGCTGTTAGTGCTAATTCAAGTACTTGGGGTTCTGGAAGTAACCCCGCATTACCTGCAGTCATTACGTTTGTTGAAAATAATAGTGCGAATTACTACAGTTTATATACATCCGTAAGCACAAATTCTGCGTTTTGGAATAATGCATCCACATTTACTGATAATAATTCGGCTAATTATCTAGCTCTTTATACAACAGTTAGTGCTAATTCTTCAGTTTGGGGACTTGCTAACAATCCTGGTACGAATGGTGTCGTAACATTAGTGCAACAAAATAGTTCTTATTGGAATAATTCTGATACATTTTCTAATTCAACTTCTGCTAATTACTTGGCATCTTATTCTGTTGTTTCGGCCAATTCTTCTTTCTGGATCAATGCTTCAACTTTTACCGATAATAATTCAGCTAATTATCTAGCTTTATATACTGCAGTTTCTGCTAATTCATCTATATGGAATCTTGCAGGGAATTACATAGTAAATGCATTAGTTAATGGAAACTCTGCTCTTTGGAATAGTGCAAGCACTTTCACGGTACAAAATAGTTCTTTTATATTAAACGAAATTAATTTAGTTGCGGGAAATTCCGCTTTTTGGAATAATTCTGATACATTTTCCAATTCAATTAGCGCAAATTATCTTGCTCTTTATACTACCGTTTCCGCTAATTCTTCCACATGGGGAAGTGGCGGAGGTTCGGGAAATGCTTATGTTAATGCATTAGTTAATTCTAATTCAGCCTTTTGGAACAATTCTGATACTTTTAGTAATTCGACTTCTGCCAATTATCTAGCTTTATACACTGCAGTTAGTGCTAATTCTTCCACATGGGGTGGTGGATCTATTACGATAACAATTTCTTCTGGTAATGGTTTTGCAGGGACATCTTCAGGTGGTTCCAATCCTATATTAACAATTGCTACTACTATTACGGGTATAGCTTATGGTAATGGTAGTGCTTTTTCAGCAGCTACACCAAGTCAGGTTGCTACGGGATTAATTGGAAGTCCAGTTACCATAACTGGTACTCCTGGAAGTTCTACTTACTTAAACGGTGCAGGCGCATGGTCTACCGTATCATCATCAACACCTAGATTAACTAACATTTATAATTCAAGTCAAGTATTATCTGCTATTGATTCCTTGAATATTTTTACCGCTTTAACTGGAGCAACTGCATATCTATTACCAGCATCATCTTATCTTTCTGCTAGTGTAAATTCTGTAACAGTAAAATTAGGAACACCATCTATGACATTAGTGATAGCACCTTGTGCGACAAATGGTGATACGCTAGAAGGCACAACAAGTACATTTACCTTCCAAAATAACCCATCCCCTCCATACAATTCACTAACTATTGCAGCAGTATCTGGTGGTTTTTGGTTTACCTAATTGATATAATCTTTAAAAGATTTATATTTATTTTTCAATTCCCCCAATTGTTTATTCATATTTTTGGGGTAATTAAATGGCGAATTTTTAATTTTTTCGTCCTTTTTTAATTGTTCCTCAAAAAAATTATCTAGTTCTGTTTCATTTTCAAAACCAGATGCGACAATTCGATTGTTTTTGGTGACGTTAAACGTGCCATCATAACGATCTTTTGCGACACTATAACCTTCAGGTATTTTCATTCGGGGAATCTTCTAGAATGAAACCATATTTTTGTGAATACACTTGCGTATTATCCTTATCAAAAATAGCAATAATCTCTGTAGTTCTAGGGCTAATTGTTTTCAGTGCTAGATAATGTGCTTCCATAGGATCTGTCGCCTCTATATTAGAAAAATAACTTTCCGGTTCATCTTCATCAGTTGCAGAATAATAATTTCTTTTTTCAATTAGATAACGATTCAGGGGCAGCTTTTTTTTCATTTGGTTTTCTTAACAGGTTCTTTTACTATCTTAACATATTTAGCTAAAAATTCAAGTGCCTTTCTTTCCTAAGAATTCAAAAAATGGCAGTAAATCTTTAAATAAAAACTCCTTTTCTAGTTTTTTAACTTTGATTATCTGTTGTTTTGAATCTTTTTCTGATTTATTTTGATATCTAGCAGTTACTTTAAATCGATCTTCAACATCAATTGCCGCAAGTTTATCCTTGGAACTTTGATAACTTAGAGTAACACCACCTTCATCCAAAGGTGTTAACATTTCAGGAACTAATTTATAGTGAATTTCCAGGAGTTTCATGAAAATCAGTGCATCGTCAAATACCCCCAAATAACATTTTTTGTTCCTAGGCCAACCATCAATGATACTTTTCAAATTCAATTCTTTTTGTTTCGTCTCCACAATCATAAAATTATCCTACCAAAATCTTTTACATATGCAAGAGGTTTTTGAAAATATTTTTCTTGCTATATTTGAGGCGAGATGATAGAGTTTTGTTTATGGGTGGAAAACTTGTAACACATTACGGATTTTCTGAGAAGAGGATTGCGAAAGAAGAATACCTGAAATTGGTGGAAAAGGTTAAGAATGTATTTGATTCTAAACTCGTTCCTCCCAGGAGACACCAAGCCATTCCCCATATTAGAAATAAGATTTCTTTTGGAGATTTAGATTATCTTGTTGAAAATTTTGGAGATATTAATTATTATTATTTCCTCAAAGATAATTTCAATTCATCTTTTATTCATCACAATGCTGGGGTTTATTCCATCGAGGATTCCGGTTTCCAAATTGATATAATCTTAACTGAACCCAGTTATTACGATTTTTCCTTAATGTACCTTTCAAACAACGATATTTCGAATTTGGTTGGTAGATGCTTTCACAAAATGGGGATGTCCTTGGGTCATAGGGGGTTATCCTATAGAGTTAGAGAAAGTCTATTCTCAGGTATAGAGAAACAAAAAGATAATCAAATTGATGAAATAATTCTTACTTATAATCCCTATGAAGCCTGGGGGATGTTGGAATATGATTTGAAAAAATTTAAAGAGGGTTTTAATACATTGGAAGATGCCTTTAAATGGGTTATTGATAACAAATACTTTAATTCAGAAATTTTTGCTTTTCCGAATCTTAATCATACTAATAGAGTTCGTAATAAAAAAAGAGAAAATTATTGTAAATTCCTAAAATATTTAGAAGGAAAGACTTTTAAGGATTATCCTTATGAAGAAGATAAAACTAAATATCTTCCATTTATTTCCGAACACTTTCCAAATTTTCCCATTGAATTAGAAAAATCCAAACTAAAATATTTTCACAATAAGGAATTACAATCTAAGTTTAATGGTAATTTAGTAATGGAATGGTTAAATTTAACTGTTGGTGAAGAATTGGGAATGATTATCGGAAGTTTCAAGAAAAAATTCGGAAGTAAATCGGAAGATTTTGGGAAGTTTCTGGAGATTAATTCTCCAGAAGAAATTAAAAAAGGATTCTTGACGTGGTATAATTTTGAATATAAACTGAAAAAATGAACAACAAAAACAAAATTGTTAAGGTATTGCGAGGACTTCCCGCAAGTGGGAAAAGTACTATTGCGAAGAATTTGATTCAAGATCCATCATGGATAAGGGTGAATAATGATGATTTTCGAAGCATGATGGGGAATGATAGAAAATGGAATAAGAAAGATGAAGAATTAATTACTAAAGTTAGAGAATCAATTATTCACGAAGCATTATTGGCAGGATATAATATTGTTCTGGATAATTTAAATTTGCATCCAAAACACATTGAATGGATTGAAAATAAATTGAAACAATTTCCAGAATATTCTTTAGAAGTTATAGATGTTCTGTGTGAACCAGAAATCTGCTCAATTCGAGATTCCCAACGTGAAAAACCAGTTGGTGATAAGGTCATTTTTGATTGGTATCATAAGTATCTGGAGACGAAGGTTCCTAAGAGAGTACAATCACTGGAACTTCAAAAATGCTTAGTATTTGACATAGACGGAACTTTAGCAAACCACGAAGGAGTACGATCATGTTATGATTATACAAAAGTATTGGAAGATAAGCCTATTCAATGGGTATTGGATATTCTTAATAAATTCAGGGATACTCATAAAATCATATTCGCCAGCGGAAGAAAGAATGTTTGCGAATCTGATACCAGAAAATGGATTGATAAGTATATTTGGAATCCTAATGATGAAGTTTGCGTTTCTATCTATACTCCTCTCACTGATTACGAATTATATATGCGTAAAGCAGATGATGAAAGGAAGGATTATATCATTAAAAAGGAAATTTATGAAGAGTTTATCCTGCCACGCTACCACGTCGATTTTGTAGTAGATGATAGGTTGCAAGTTGTTAGAATGTTGCGAAATTCTTTATCTTTAAATGTTCTACAGGTCGATGACGGATTGTTCTAAATTAATTCGATGTGATTATGATTAATGGTGAAGCTAAAGTTTTAGGAATATCTCCCTATGGAAATTATTCGTGGGGATGTGTCACAATAAAAGAAAAACCTTTAGAATATTTAATCGGGACAGTATACGGTAAAAAATCAAGTTCTATTTTTTCTGATATCACATATTTTTCAACTATTGTCGGTTTAGAATTGACAAATATTTCTTACAGGCATACATTTTTTAAAACATATATGGATTGGAAAGTTGTAGGTACTAAAAATAAAATTGAAGAGTTTAAAAGTAGATTGGATGAATATGTTCAATAAAGAATTAGTATTTTCAGAAAAATTCCAAGAAGATTTTACAGTTAAACCTGTTAATATTCATGGGGAAGATTGTGTCTTGGTATATCCGAAAGCATTTCCAAAATGGAACGAAGAGAATAAGATTTATAGATCTTCTATTTGGAGATTATCGGATGGTAAACCTATCAGCTTATCCTATAAAAAATTCTGTAATTGGGGGGAAGCTCCAGAATTTGAAACACCAGATTTCAAGAATAAAATAGAATTTATTCAAAAAATAGACGGGTCATGTTTGATCTCAAGCAAATTTAATGGTAATGTCATACATAGAACCCGTCAAACTACCAATGCATTCGATATGGCTAATGGTTCAGAATTACCACAACTATTACAACAATATTCAAAAGTATTTGATAATGATTTAATCAATTCTGGAAATTTTACTATTTTAACAGAATGGTATTCTCCCCAGAATGTTATTGTTTTAAGAGAAGCTACTGAACCTAAACTGTGGTTAACTGGTATCGTCGTTCATTCCGACTATTCATATCTATCCCAAGACAAACTGGATGAATTAGCATTAGAATGGGGAATTGAACGTCCCAAAAGATACAATTTCAATACATTCGAAGAAATGGAACAAGCAGTTTCTCAATTTCAAACTTGTGAAGGAATTGTAGCATACTTTAATAATAATCAAATACTTAAGAAAATTAAAGCGATTCGATATTTGTACTTACATAAGATTAAATCGAATCTAAACACACAAGAAGCAATATTAGATCTTTTTCTAAGTAGTAATTGCGAAACATATTCTGATTTTGAATACAAAATAACTACAGATTTTGATTATGAAGTTTTTGTTCAGATTCGATCTGAAATTTCCAAGATCTTCGATGCTAAAAAAGAAGTCGAAAATATTATCCAAGGGATGGTAGATTTTGTGAGAGACTTGCAAGGATTAACTAGAAAAGAACAAGCATTAAAAATTGTAGAAGCATATTCTTCAAATAAACAGACCAGTTTCGTGTTCACGCTTTTGGATAAAAAACCCATTTCAACAGAAATGTTAAAAAAACTCTATTGTCAAATCATGAAAATTAATTGACAAAATAGGAAAATATTTTACAATGTGCTTATATGGAGAGAAAACTAGCATCAATTCGTAAAGTTACAAAGATTGAATCCATTCCCGAAGCCGATCTGGTTGAATGTGTTTCACTAGACGGGTGGGATCTGGTATCGAAAAAGGGTGATTTTCAAGATGGAGACTTAGGAGTATATTTTGAAATTGATTCAATTTTACCTAGAAAACCATGGAATGAATTTCTTTTTAAAACAGTTTCGGAAACTAATTACAGATTAAAAACAAAAAAATTACGGGGAGTTATTTCACAAGGATTGCTTATCCCCATAAAGAATATTACTGAAATTACAAATCCAATTTTTGAAGGTGATGATTTGACTGAATTTTTAGGTATTACTAAATATGAACCACAAATTCCAGCACAATTACAAGGTATTGTTAAAGGTAATTTCCCAGAAGGTATAAGAAAATCAGATGAAGAACGTTGGCAAAATATTCCAAAAATTTGGGATGAATTATTACTTTGCGAGGAAATTGTTGGTCGTAGAAAGGAAGATGGAAGTTCAGCAACTTTTTATCTGATTGATGATGTATTTGGTGTATGTTCCAGAAATCTCGATCTAAAAGAATCTGAAAATAATACCTTTTGGAAGGTTGCTAGAAAATTAGATATTGAGAATAAACTCAGAATGTATTTGGAATATATTAATAGTATATTAAATCAAACAGAAAATCCAATAATAATTAAAAATATTTATTGTCAGGGGGAATTGTTAGGGCCGGGTATTCAGAAGAATCTTTTGGGTTTAGCAGAAAATACTGTGCATTTATTTGATTTTGGATATCCCAATACAAATCTCAAAAATACTGATTATGATTTAATTCATTTTTGTGATATGACAAACTTAGATATTTGTCCAGAAGTCTTCCGAGGAAAAATTGGAGATAAATTTAAATCTTTAGAAGAAATGTCAGAATTTTCAGATACAATTACATATCCAAATGGAAAAACTGCCGAAGGAATTGTGTGGAGACGATTAGATTGGGGTTATTCACCATATCTAAAATCTAGATTATCTTTCAAAACTATTTCTAACAAATATCTATTGAAAAATGAATAATTTATGACTAAAGAAGAATATGAATGGGATATTACTAAAGAAGGCGATCTTCACGAAAAATGGTACAAATACGTAACATGAAGAATATGAATGTTATTACTATAACTCATGTTATTGCTGCGTAGCAATAAAGTACAATGAAAACAATAAACTCACCTTCTCCAGAAGTCTTGAATAAGATTTTTCAAAATCAATATAAATACGATTCTGATATTTATGATGATATTGATAATTCGAATTATTCTGACCGCGAAGTAATTAAGGATCGTTGCAGAAAATACTTCATAAAAGGTGTGTATTTTGCAGAACAGTTACTGAAAAATACGGATTAATGTTTCTTTATAAAATATTTTCGGAAAATAAAGGACAATATTGGATAGGTTAACCACGCGGAAATTAAATACAATAAAGTAAATTCCATAGAATATGCTGTTATTGTAGCTATTATTAAAGATAACCAAAAAGAAATACATATTTCACAGGAAGATAATACTCCTAATTTACCCCAATATATTCCTAAATGAATATCAAATGAAGTATTATCCAAAAATAACTTTCTGAATAGTATTTCCCCAAGAGTTGATTTTAATGGAGAATCAAACCAAATTAATAGTAAGGTCTGTAATATAAAAAATCCAATTATATAAAGAATTATCATTGCACTTTGAGTAAAATTTTAAGGTTTTGAACAAAAATCTGTCTCAACGAAGATTCAGCACATGCATCACAGGCGGCATTCGCACGGATAATTGATAACCTATTTTGATAATCTTTCCTTAAATGCTCACAATTGGGAATACTTTCAGGACATTTTTTTTGAAGATCAAAAAATTCTGCGATCTGTTCAAATTGTCTCGCTTTCTGAATGTCCATAATTTAATTATATCATTGAATTTTTAAAATCAATAGTTAAACAGATGCCACTCCATAAGAGCCATACACCGAATCCTCCCCTGAATATTGCCAAGCACTTAATGCAGCAGTATTAGCTGTAAATGGATATGCACTTGTTCGCTCATTATCGGTCGTTACAGGCGTTGTATTAGCATTTAGTATGTCACCATAGCCAGAGTCGTCAGAAACTTGTGCAGAACCCTCTTCTATGCCCTGTAAACCGGATTCGAAACTATAACTAAATCGTTTAGCTTTGATTAACCAGACATAATGCCCCATTAAAGCATTAATTTGAGAATTATCTTGGTCAATCCTTTCAGTAATCTGATAGGCATTACCATCTCTTGTTCCTGGTCTTGTAGCACCATATTCAACTAACTTAAAAATATCCCCAGATTTAGGTTCAGAATTTGGGCCAAAAACTTGGTAAAATGAAGAAATAGCAATAAAAGCAGTAATATAATCATTGCTCATATAACCAAATTGAGTCAATCTTAATGCATTCTCATCTAAATGAATTCCAATAATTAATTGTGTGGGAGGATTCCAAGTGGTAAATGTATCCTCCCCATAAATATTATCAGCTAAAGTGATATCATAAGGATTGATATAATAATTACAAAGTTGGCCATATAAACTGATGCTTTCTTGCCACATGTTTCCAAACATTTCCATTGCACAGGCATTATCATTAATATCAGTAAACCTAAATGGTGCAGTAGTTACTTGATTACCAGCACATGGATAAATGTTTATGCAAGCTGGAACAGTATAGAAATAACTATTTGGGTCTATATTTTGAATCATAATTATATCCTATTGGACAAAATCCATTTGTTTAATTTTTGATCGTAATAAATTGATGGTCCTTTTCTACAAATCATCTTAGTTTTGCCTTTTTCTGGTTGAACTTTAAAATTTTGGATAATGTATTCATATTCGGAAGGATTCAAAACAATCGCCGATTTAGACTTATTTTCGATAAGGTTTTCTACACGAGTTTTTTTAGATGCATCAACTGTTTGGGATTTAGCAATTGTTCGAACGTGTTTTCTAAATCCTTTTGAAGTAATTCCGAAGTCTCTTATGATAGGTTTTTTATGTCTTGGTCCTCTTAATTTTTTAGTAGAAGTTAGGGGGATATTTAGATCAGCAGCAACATCATTTAAAGGAGGGATATTACTGTAACCAGTATTCCAAGTAGTTTCCTTTAAAATTAGATTTAAAAGAGTGTTGAACTTATCCATTGAACTATTTATCTGATACGAACTGCTTCTAAACCACCCCAAGCACTAACTGTTCCATTACCAAATGTTGCAGTACAAACCAGATAATACGTTTGAGGAATAGTAATAGAAGTTCTGGCAAAACTCATATCAATTGTATATGGAACATTTAGATTGGATATATAAACTGGTGCAGAACTAAATTGAAAGGGGTTATTGGAAGCAAATGCGGAAGTAGTATTATAAAATGTTTGAAAGGAAGATACGGAAGCATTAGTAGCTAGATAATGGACAACTGCAGTTAATTTCCAATCACCAGCACCTAATGTAAAACTTGTAATTACTTTAGAAACAGTACTTGCTAATGATACGGGAAATGAACTTAAAACTATTGCTAAATTGGTTTCACCAACAAATCCTGTAGAAGCATAACTACCATCTTGCACTCCAATAATACCACTTAAAGAACTCATTATCAACTGGTTAGTACTTAATATACCAATATTTGTTAAGTTATTAACAATAGGTTGATTGGATGATACTAAATTTGCAGAATTATTGACAACAAATGTAGTAGAATTATTCCAATATGAACTATTTTGAGTTAAAATTGTGTACCAATCTACTCCACCAGATGCAGATAATTCATAATTATAACAGGAAGCAATAAGTTCCGAAAAATCATCCCCAGTTGGAACAGCTCCACCTTTAAAAAGACATGTTAAATCAGGAATATCTAAAGGAGTTGGATAAGACATATTTTTATTTATTCTGCACCAGTATCTGCAAGTGAAACATTCGTTCCTTCGTAAGGTGTTACTCGTCTAGCATTTGAAATAGCATTGATAATCTGTCCCTTACTAAACTTTACAGGATTGTAATTTAGATCAACTGCATAACTCCCTTTACCAATCTTAAATGGAAGACCATCTAAATTAACAATGAAATTATTACTTGCTGAATATCCACCACCAACTTCTGTAGGACCACCAAAAAGGCTTCTCAATTGATTGTAAGAAACATTGAAATTACCACCTATCTTCTGTGTTACTCCTGTTAATTTCTTCAATTTATTATTCTGAACCCAATAATTACCATTCACTGTAGAAGGAGAACCTTCTAATGATTCTAAGGTATTATGATCTGCTTCAAAATTACCCCCAATAATCTTAGCAATACCTTGTAAATTAACTAATTTGTTAAAGGAAACAATATAATTACCACCAACAGTACCAGGTCCACCAACTAAACTAATCAAATTATTATGCTTAGCTGAAAAACTACCTTTTAAAGTAAAATATGCACCTTCTAAGGAAGTTAATTGATTTTCATCGACATTATAATCCTGATATACTTTTTGAGGACCACCTTTGAGAGAAGTTAGCTTATTCTTAGATGCATTAAAACTTCCAGAAACTAATGTGGGACTATTTTCTAAGGTTGTTAATTCATTATTACCAAAGTCAACATCCCCATTAACTTTAATTCCTTTTAA